>Ga0099823_1005892_pt1 | contig 12306 bp, 6 predicted proteins | sample CowpearedBW_FD_76831 | JGI IMG/M metagenome (GOLD analysis project Ga0099823, IMG submission 76831) | Root nodule microbial communities of legume samples collected from California, USA - Cow pea red BW | ecosystem: Host-associated > Plants > Roots > Nodule | place: USA: California | collected... | reverse complement strand
TATATATTAGTAAAAATACATAAGTTATTTACGTGTGTTATTTTTTTAATTTTTATAAAAATTTGAGTTAAAATCAATAAAAATAATAAGAAGTGTATAATTAATTTTTAAAATAATTTTTAAATATGAAATTAGATAAATAAAATATGTACAATAAACTTTTTTTAAAAAAGATAAAAGAAGTTTTTAGATTAATTGTTAAAATGTAAATTATTTATTTATAAAATAATTAATTTTTAAAATAATAATTAAGGATAAAATTGAGTTAAGTATATAGAAGTATAATCTTAAATAGTATAATTTAATGAAATTAATAGTATAGTAATTATTCATTATATATTATTATATATCGTATGTATGTTATGAATATTAAATACTGATTATAATATTAGGCATAATAATGTAATGAAAGATTTGAATGTTACGAGCTTATATTTTTTATGATTAATTAAAAACATTAATTAAATAAAATTTAATAGAAAAACAAAGTTTATGTTAGAACTTAGTATATACAGAAATTTCAGGACTAAAGTTATAAAGATTCATGTTCTTTGTTAGGAGGGTGTGGATTAATGTGTTAACTTATATGCTTCTTGGTTAGTATGTATTCTTAAGGCATGTTTTTTTTTTAAAGATAAATATTAAGATAAAAAACTTTTATTTTGATGCATATTAGATAATACTAAATAAATGATAGGTAGATAATAATTATTGGTGATGTATATTTATAACAACATTTTAATCAATTAAATTTGTAAAAGTTGAATCATTATTTTTGTATATCGTAAATGTGTAAGAAAATAATTGTTTATTATGTCAAATAAATATATTCAGTTTGTTAATTATTATAGTTAAAAAAGATGTAAAGATTTGTTTGAAAATGGTTATGGATTTTAATTATGAAATTAGTCTTAATCATGAGTAATAGAAAGTACAATTATATCTAAGGTGACTTTCCCTTAAATATATTAAGTTTTTTTTTAATTATAAACTTTAAAATAGATGATAGATAAATCTAAATCAGTTAAGGTTTGAGATTACTCGATATATAGACATTATTGAAAAAATAAAAAGGAAATGGGATGTTGAAACTGCAATACTCAATCAGTTAAATTAACTTTTTTTTTGTTCACATATAAGTTAACAACCGAACTAATTTTAATATATTTTATATTACAAAACCAACCACACAAAAAAGAGTCTTATTAACTAAAATAGGATGATGGACAAAATATGAAATCAAACTAAAACAAAGTCATCTAACCTCTTGCTGAAATTCTACTGGACTCAACAATTTTATAGTCACCTTCAATGTGCCCGGAAGATATCTTTAAATATACTTCCATATCCACCTTGTCCATTCTTGAGCTAATAATCGAAAAGATAGACATTGTCGCGCATGCGTGCATGTGTGTTCGCAATTTTTAATTTTTACATAAATTTGAGTTAAGATCGATAAGAAATATTAATTACAATTTTTAAAATAATTGTTAAATATAACTTTGAAAAATAAAATATGTACGCAAAAAAAAAATTAAAATAATTATTAAAAGCAAAAGAGGTTTTTAGAATAACGGTTAAATATAAAATAAATATTTTTAAAATAATTATTAAGGGTAAAACTGAAATAATAAAATGTGAACACAAATATATATTATGTGCTCTTCCTTCTCAATATAAAGATGAGAAAAACTTCATAGCTCTAATTTCTTCCTTTTTTTTCTATTATTTCTTCTTTTCATTTCTTCCTTTTCAAAAAGATGTTCATATAAAGAGCATTAAACTAGGCGTAAAGGAAATCTTCCAAAAAAGGTGCTCAAGGAAGGGAACAGATTGAACACCTAAACTATCCAACAACATTATCTTCCACCTAATCATGATCAGCTAGTGTTTTCTTATTTGTTCACACCAATAATGGTGATCACTGCAAAAAGAAATACCAAGCAAACACAAAACACAAATAGAATGGTAAACTAGTGTATTTAAACATTCATACATAAATATAAATACTTAGGTACATCACCCGAGAAGTACATACATGGATAAAAGAAACATTAACTCACAAAATTATATTCAATTAAACATCCAACTGATTATTCACTCGATTATTCGGATTATGCACTTGATATAGAATTCTAAGGAAGTATGTACATGTGTTGATTTCTAAACTCTGTAGGATCTAGCCGCAAGGGGTTATCACCCAATCAATCACAAAATTTGTCCCAATGCGTCTCAGGCTCAAATACCTCCTGAGACTAGGACCTCTTATCTCTCTCACCACATAATCACGCTACTCTACATGAGTGTGAGTGATTATTAGAGTTCACAATATCTTCCTTATGTAGACATCTCATATATCAAGGCACACACTAACCACACTATCACCAAGCATTTCCCTTGAAACTCTTTTATCATCAACATTTCACATGTTATCTTTGAACAATTATCATTCCATGCTAAACACATCAAGTACATGTTTAAAAAAATGCCACATCATTCATGCATAGCTTCATACATCATATTTTTAACATTACCTTATTCAATCACAAGTTAAAATAAGGAATTAAAATTATGCAACAATTCTCGCTTAAGTTAGATGTCTCTCGCTTAGGAGGTTCTCGCATAAGCTGGATTTCTCTGGCTTGGACGAGACTGCTCTCACTCAAGTTACAAATTCTCTCTTAAGCTAAAACTTGAACAGAGAGCAAAGTGGAATTTTGCTATTCTCGCTTAAGCTAGATTTTTCTCGCTTGGATGAGACTAATATCGTTTAAGTTAGAAATTCTCGCTTAAATTAGAATAGCAGATTTTCACATACTCTCAACATGCAACACCAAAATATAAACAAACCACAATTCAACACACTCATCAATCCAACATACCAAGACACAATCAAAGTCCAAGATAAGCAATTTATTTCAAAATCTAATGAAAAACCTAGCTTCCCTTACCTTGGAACTGATACTACTCTTGACGGAAAGAAAGCCCTAAATGTAGATGAGCACCACAACCCCAAAGTAGCCTACGATGCTGAAATACAATAGTACATAGATGAAAATGAGGCTCCTACAAGATCCCAAGACGGAATGAAAGCTTCAGAATGGAAAAACGGGAATAGAACGAAGGTTGGAGATCAACTTACGTGAAGGAAAAGAATGTTCGGTTTGATCTCTAGAGAACTCTGCAACCGTCTCAGTTTCCAACCTTTGTTTTAAGGAGTAATAGTAAAAGAAATCAGAAAAGAGGAGAACAATGGCCGGGAAAAAGGAGACAAGTTGAGAGAAAATGGGTACAAAGGAGTTGAAGAGTCTTTAGGAGGAAAAGGATTGACTTTTTTTTTTTGTTCTGAAGCAACAATACAACTAGATTTTTGAATCCCTATAGTTATTTTGGAAAAATGATGATAACAATTATATTGTTTCACACATACAATAACAATGATAAAGGAATGATATACAACTATTAAAAATAAACTGTGAAAGTGAAAAGATTAATTAGTTTATAAAAATGAAATTACCTAAATTTAATCAAATAAAGTGATTAAGTGAGGTAGTGAACAGCATGTCAAAGTGCTTGAATTGATTTATCAATTATCAATCTTCACGTGTAGTGTTAACAATTCTTTCATAATCAATTTTTACTTGTAATTTGAAGTGTGAATATAACAGGAAGCAACAAGAAGATGAATTGACAAAATCTTCTTGCAAAAAAGAAGAATAAAGAGAATGAGAGAAGATGATTTCATGATAATTAACTAAGTCATTGAAAAGATGGAAAAAATATAAAATAAAGAATGAGCTTTATCTTATTTTAAAAATGAATGTTTTTAGTAATTTATATCAATAAAATTAATTTTGGTTTTGTAAATTTTTAGGCGTTAGAGAATTGTCTTTTTGTTTAATTAAATGTACCACATAATTATTACTATCATACATCAATTGATAAAATAGCATTGAAGTTTCAACTTAGATTATAATGTGTTATAATGTAAAATGTTATACTATTCAACTAAAGTTGAATTGTCAATCAATATAAAGTGTGATATTTTACACTAGTTATATAGTCCCAACTAGTGTTAAGTGTGATGTTTTTTCTCAAGATATGATTTTACCTTAAAATCTTATTGATCTGAACTAAATAATCTTTTTGAGAATTTAACATTTCTTACATCCGAATTCAATTAATAAAATGATAAGACTAATTAACTCCTCATAATCCAAGAGTGATTATGCCTCAAGAGTGTTTGAGTGAGTAGAGAGTTCCAATTAGATATATATAGCATAGAAGATTCGAGTAGGTGTGAAACAAAAAGTAAGTGTCAAAGAGATTTTAAGAGTAAATTATGTTTGAAACGTTAATCTTAAAAATGAAACTAAAAGAAAAGTGAGAAATCTAATCTTAAAATGAATGAATCAAAACTAGGCGATATTATGATCTAAGATTTTGAATTTTGTTGAAGAAAGACACAAATCAACAAAAATAATTAAAATTGAAAAATACAATTTTTCATCCGTGCAACAACAACAATAAAAAAAATACATATCAATGCAAAAAAAAAAAAGTTAAAATACTCCATTAATAACGTTTGTTCAAAAATCTGAATAAGGTCCTAAGATTTTTTTTTAGTCTCAATTAGGTCTATATTTTTTAAAATGCGTAACAATTAGGTTTATTATGTTAGTATGGTGGTAACGGTGTTAAGAATGTGCCACGTGTCAACTCCTTCTTTTTTAATTTTTTTTAATTTTTTTTTAATTATTCATGTCATATGTCACATCAATATTGTGTCACGTATCAAGTCAGTAAGGTGACACGTGTCAAGTTATTGTTTGAATCTCAATTTGGTCCATATATTTGTTATTTTGACAATGACTTTACACATGTTACCTTACTGACTTCACACGTGACACAATATCACACGTGACATGAACAATTTTTTTTTAAAATAATAAGAAAATTAAATAAATAAATAAATAAGGAGTTGACACGTGATACATCTTTAACATAGCTACCATCATACTAACATAATGGACCTAATTGTTACGCATTTTCAAAAATATGGACCTAACTAAAACTTTTGAGATTTTTGAAAAAAAAACAGAACCAATTGAATATTTTATCCTTAAAAAAAACATTCTATTAACACTTATTAGTTTGTCACATATGACACCTATTATTAGACAAAACAAGTATCATGAGTTTAGTATATATTTTGAATCTAATAGCATATTTAGTTTATGAACAGAAGTAAAAACAAAAAGAAAAGAAGAAAAAGTTCGATAGATTGTTAAACTGCTAACCAGAAACAGAAAATTAAAACATGTATAAAATGGAAAGAAAAGAATCCTAATAAAAAAAATGAGAAAATAAGAACTATTAAGAAATTACATGCAGAAAAGAAGTTGTTATAATTTATGTTTTACATAAGAGTATAAGCAAAGATTAAGAGTTTAAGCATAAATAAAGAGCATTAAATGGGTCCCACCCAGGTGCGATATGAGTCGGAGAATAATGCGAGAGGTGCTGTCAAAGCCACACAACACAACACCACACCACACCGAAACAGAGTGCCTTTCGATTTGTGGCTGAGAAGTAATCTCTGAGGCCAACAAAATTGACAAACACACATTTATTGTGTCACTTCTTATGAATTTTTAACAATAAATAAACAAACTCTCACTCTTGGATCATGCAAAACAACACACCTTCAAATTCAAAGCCTTCAACTTCAATTATGCGAACGCTCTGTGATGCTTGTGAGAGCGCCGCCGCTATCGTTTTCTGCGCCGCCGATGAGGCCGCGCTATGCCGTGCCTGTGATAAGAAGGTGCAATTCTCCACTCTTTTCTTTCTTGCTTCATTAACTATGCTTCTCTACTATATGCAAACTCTCATCATTCAACACTTTGTTTTTCTTATTCCTTCATGTTGCTCCCTCAATGCCTGTTATATACTATGTTCTTTTCTGAACCTGTCATGGTTTTTATAAATTCATTTTAGCAATTTTGTTACGTTTAGTGGAAATTTTTCTCTTTTTCATCCACGAAACTTTGACTGAGACTTAACAATGTTGAAATCATTGAACCTTAACCAAGTCGATGGTTCGATCCTCCCTTTAGTATGTAGTTGTAACATCTGGGGACAGTTTATTACTTAGTGGATCAATCTGCTGCGAAGGGAAATTGGTTAGGCCTGTGAATTTTGATACCACCTGGTTGATAACGTGTCTTTTGGTGTCGGAAAATTTCTCGTTGTCGAAAGTACGGAAAAGGGTCAACTATACTTCCGGATTATACACGACCTTATATTTTTCGAGGTAAAAGAGGTTGTTTCAAGATTTGAATCTATTGCGAATCGGTTACCGAGGCGCAACTCTTGTGTTGTGCCGATGCTTGCGTTCTGAATACCACTTGGTTATGTCAAAAAATGTTGGAATCATTGGCTGAACTTGGAGAAAGCAGAAGGTTCCTTGTTAAAAATAAGTACCTGTGAGCTGTTATCTGTAAGTGGTACTTCAAATTGAAGGACTTGAATTTGACTCACCTATTTTGTTATTGCTTCGTGATAGGTAAATGCTTTTGTCAAATTATCTTTCTTTGGACTTGGGTAGTTATGAAATCCAAGTTGGTTTACTTCAAGTCTTGGCTTTTCCTGGTAAAAATCTTTCAAGCAGTGGCTCAAAGTTTAAACTATGTTGGAATGGCAGGTTCACATGTGTAATAAGCTAGCAAGCCGGCATGTAAGGGTTGGTCTAGCAAGTCCAAGTGACGTGCCGCGCTGCGACATTTGTGAGAATGCACCTGGTAGATACTCTTCTTTCACTATCCTTGTTCTGATTCTCATATTTCTTTTTCCTCATTTGCTGTCTTCCTTTGAATCTGGATGCAGCTTTCTTCTATTGTGAGACAGATGGAAGTTCCCTCTGTTTGCAGTGTGATATGATAGTTCATGTTGGAGGTAAAAGGACACATGAAAGATATCTTCTATTTAGGCAGAGAGTTGAGGTATGTATTCCTCTCCTTGCAAACATGAATTGGCCACGGTTTAGGAGGGTCTTAGTGATGCCTTTTGTTTAAAAAAAAAGTTTAATGTCTGCTTGCAACATAGTTTCCAGGAGATAAACCTGGTAAGTCAGAAAACCCAGCTTCACAACCTCTGGATCCAGGTGAGACTAAAAGAGGGCAAAATGCACTACCCAAAATAAAAATGGGAGAGAAACAGCAAAATCACAGGATGCCTCTGATTCTGACGCCAGAACCAAATGCTGATGAGCATGCCATGATGGGAACCAAAATGATTGATTTGAACATGAAGCCTCAGAGAATACATGAGCCAACATCAAATAATCAGGTTAGGATGCCTGGAAAGTAAATTTTGTCTGACTAGTTAGAAAGTATGATCTGTTACATAAATGGAATCATTCCAGATACTTGCATATATTGCAAGCTCATCTCCTCTTTCAAGTCTGACTAGATTAATGAATTTATGAAATTTTGGCTCAAATAGCAGAATTTCATCTTACTACAATTGAACCTGGATCATTGCCTCGTAATTGTTGTTGCATTCATCTCTAGTATTGTGTTGTTTTCAAGTAGTTATCGTGTCAACCGATTAACTAAACGGCATTTAAAGCATGGCTGTCATGGCTTCATTCAATCTAGTGTACCTAGTTGCTTAGTGAATAAGCAGTTTAGCAATCTTCAAGGACTATTAGTATGTTTTCCTAGCTGTGGGATGGAAAATCCTTCAGATATATATTGACGTAAAGAAAAGTTACACTGGTAAAAAGGAATTTTACGTACTTTTAGGAATTGCTTCTTCCTTCTGAAGCAGGGACTAGTAAATCCTGGCTAAACATAGAAATTGATTTCTCTATCTTGTAAGAACCTGTTGTAATGCTTGGTCAATGTTCTGCCAAACAACACTGAAATTTCTGCTCGTCTGTTGCTTAACCATTGTTTGCTTAGAGAGTAGAAGTAAATAATAATACAGAGAACAACTAAAAGACCCTTTTATGACTCTCATTCTATATCCTTGGTCTTTTCATCTGGAGTGCAGTCAACCAGTGACTATGAAAGTAAAGTAGAACCATATAACTTTTGTATGTTACAGTATGCATGACATGTAGTGGCATACACATTTCTCAGGAATGTTTGTCTATCTTGGCAGCCATAAATGCAGTTGCAACAGGATCATACACCAGATATCTTTAAAGAGGAAAGGCTTTATATATTTCTCATGCATTACTCTGTTCACAATCCTATTCTCTCAAATGTGCTGGATCATCAAGTCATTTGAGGAGTATGGTGGAGACCAATTCCTATTTTAACACATCATATGTGACTGCTTAGCATTGTTAACTGTAAATCTTTAATCCCCATGCAATGGATTGTGTGGTAACTTTTAAGGTTTGAAGGTCTTTTATGCCATTGAAAATGCCAACATGTTGAAATAATGCCAATTAATCTTTTTTATTTATTCATATATCATTATTTCATGACAATTAATTAGATGTTAGTATCTTTTATATTTCTTACACAAACCACCTATGGTGTTAGAAATTGTCGCATCTGAAATCTCTTATTTTTTTTTTCTTAGTTCTCTGATTGACTGATTGAGACATTTGTTTCAAGGTTGGAAGTAGAAGTAGCCTTGATTTCCTGCTTTACTTGTCTATCTTTGCAAGACACTGTGATGGCTTATTACACATGTGGAAAATATTGAATTATTGAGCACTTGTCTATGTTTGAGAGGCACCATCATTTACTGCTATAATGATGACCCTCACAGTTGCAACTACTTATATATGTGTCTCTCAGCCATTCGGGGAACCGAAACATATTCAGTATCTAATTGTCTCTTCCATTTTTCTTTTCTTTTCATTCATTTACTTTCATGACCCTTATCTCTTTGCTTTGGAGCACATCTTTCTTGAAACTCAAGAAAGGGACATCCTAACAAAAGATGGTGCAAATTTTCTCTCGTTTTATTGTCATGGTCCAAAACACCAACTACAACAACGACTACACGTGGATGAAAAACGTGGAACTTGGTTGGCATTACTCCATTTGAGTCTGTGGCCCCTCCACTTTAAATCAGTGTCCAGTTCAGCAGGGATACTACCCTATGGTTAATATGCTTCGAAAGGTATATATAATGGAATGACAGAGAAACCAGTGTGTAAGCACCATACTTCTCTGTTTTCTTGTTAATGTGAGTTTAATTTTTTTTTTCTTATTTAATGAGAAAATTAATGGGGTCTAAAAAGTCAAGATAATAACAAGTCAAAACAAAACATGCAGAAAAGTCCATTTAGTTTGGTTCAGATACTGATAAAGTTTGAATCAATTACTTCATTCAGTCCTGACCAGAAAAAAAATGGTTTTAAACATATTTGATTTTTTGAATATATTTTGATTTAATGTTACATAATCTGGACATTAAAGAATGATTTTTTTAAATATTATTTTTAATGATAGAATTGTTATATTAACACCTTTAGAGTAATATTTTAATATTATATATTTGTTGGTCTATCTAAAGAATTAAGCTCTCTCTGTATATAAGTATATATAGGTCTATTTACATATTTAAAGAGAATTTTCTTATGTGTAAAAGTGTTACTCTTAAATATACTTTCAATTCTTTTAATGTAAAAGTCAAACCTTTAAGTGGACCTAAATTTTAAAATGCCTCGTAAAACGTATATCAAAACAACTTATTTCAACCTTTATGCTCAGCCAGTTTTTGAACCATAAATTATGTCCCTCTCTCCCTGTTGGATCCTCCCTCTCTATATTATTACTATTAATATTATATTCCAAAGTTTATTAAATTTTTCTTTGAATTTTTTTGAGTGTTTGCTATCTCAATTGAATAATTGATATGAAAATGTTGTTTAAGAAATATCAATGTGTAATTCTTTCTTATTGTCATTTTTATCAAATCATATTTTTCTATATTATTTACTTTTGCAATTTTTGTATTTATATTTCTTATATTTTTATGATTATATTGTTATACTTTATAGAATTTCAATTGAAAATATAAACTATAATATAAGAATTTGGTTTAAAAAAATCAAGCAAAGGATAAATGTTCAAAAAATTAACTCAATCTCAAAATCTCAATGTGGTGTTCTTGATAAAATTGTTACTCAGCGTGAAAGGAATTTAGGTTCAATTGATGAATAATTTAGCGAACAATTAATTATAGATAATATTGACAATACTAATCGGCTAAATTCTAATAAAAAACACAAAGTTTAAACAAATATAATTTATTAGAAAAGTATTAAGCAACATAACCTATCAACTGAAATTCTTGAAACTATATGATTCAAGGCATGGACAAACAGAAAAACTTTGAAGAATTAATTATTGTAAGATTCTAATTAAATATGACAATTTTAAGTTTCTGAAAGATAACAATTAATATTTTATTCATATTTTTGTGCAATGATATTGTCACATGAAGTAATGTATGACAAGAAAATAAATACATGATAAGAAAATAACAAATATTTTAGAGATTTAGATCATTGTATTGTGTTATTTTGAGCTATTTTTCCATGTTGGTTAACTAGTAAATTAAGGGACTAGAGATAAGAAAAATCTTGGTTACAAGTTCAAAAATCATGAACACACGGTCAAATGCATTGAAGTAGTGGAAATATTGAGAAAAAAAAGGACCATATCTGATAATTTGGAAGAATATATATAGTAATAAAGAAAAACAACATAATCAATAATATTTTTCTTCGAAATTCCGATTTTGTCAAACATCTTTCCAAGAAAGCACTTGTTTTCATGGATTGAATCGCTTCCAGGATTTGATCTGATTATTCAAAAATATTATAGGCACTTAAAAATGATGAAATTTCTATATATATATATATATATATATAATCAATAATAAAACTTAAAGATACAAGATATTATTATTCTTCGTAAAAACATCATAAAAAATGAATTTCACATTTGACTTAATCGGAATAAGCCAGCTTTTATAATATTCGTGAGTTATTTATTTTGATTTATTCCAAATAACTGCAAATATGTCAGTCAGTCATAACATTTATAAAAAAAAATGAAAATATTTTTTTTTATAAACAAGCCAATACTTTCCTGAAGTTAAGAAACCCATCAACAAGCCATTAAAAACTAACCTTACATTTCTTTTCAAAGAAAACTCATTCTCATACACATTTCATCACAACTCATCCACAACAAAATTTGAAATTTCAACACAAAACAATATCTACATTCTTACATCATATTTAGCAATAGCACAAAACTGAAAACCAGCGAGGAGAAGAGAAGGAAAAGAACAATACCTTAAAGAGAAGAAAACCTAATTGACATTATGTGTGAGGTGTTGTCGTGTCACAAACTTGAAGGAGGAGAAACCCTAAAACGAGGTGAGATGAGTTTTGTTGATGGGTGTTGTTATCTGTTGGTGCCTGAAGTTTAAAGAGTAAGTTTTCATCACCATAGTTGTGACATGCAAGCTTGAATGAAGAGCTTTTGAGTTTTTAATGATAAACTGATATAGGTAAACCTTCATTGATGAGTTAGCAAACCCTAAACCCTGCTAATTATTTTAACATCCTAGGAGGATTTATCCTTAGTATTATGACACATGGACCTTGGCAAAAACTATCTGAGATCAAGTAATTAAGACACAAAACGCTTTATAACACATAAAATATTATATATATCTAATGCATATTATTTGTCACTTAGTTTTCGCATAAAGAATCGTGAATACATTGTTTAATCACTAAGAACATAATATTTTTGACTCATTCAAATTTTCTTATAATTCAACGCTTAAAATATATATAACACATTATACTTGTTCCAAGGGATATATAATCAATGCTCAAAATAGTGAACAACATCGTTATCAAAGTAATGGATTCAAAACTCAAATAACATAAGTTACATTTTTGTTGAGAACACGATTTTTCTTGAGAAGGATTTTATTTCTGTCAAAAAGTAAAGTCGTGTTTAACTAACAATACGATTTCAGTGTATAATAATTATAAATGCTTTGTTATAATTTTGTTGTTTTTATTTTTAAGATTTTAATAATTGAAGGAAATGTAGTTATTTATATTCACGAAAAGTACTTGAAGGAAATTAAAAATAATAAGCATGACATAAAATATATATTGTCATTGTAATATACTGTAATAGAATAACAGAAAGAAAAAACCTTCTTCATTAACAAAGATCGTGTTTTCAGGCACGACTTTCATGAACAAATATATATATATATATATATATATATATATATATATAT
>Ga0099823_1005883_pt1 | contig 12314 bp, 8 predicted proteins | sample CowpearedBW_FD_76831 | JGI IMG/M metagenome (GOLD analysis project Ga0099823, IMG submission 76831) | Root nodule microbial communities of legume samples collected from California, USA - Cow pea red BW | ecosystem: Host-associated > Plants > Roots > Nodule | place: USA: California | collected... | reverse complement strand
TAAGAGAAAAATTATTTTCTTCCAAACTTAAGAAATTATTACTAACATTATCTGTGCATATCTATTATGGCATTTATTTTGGATTGTGATTGTTGTCTTGTTGCTTGTATCTTATATTTGAAATACTGATTCATTTGTTTTATGCACGTAGGTATACCCTATCATCCAACCTAGTGCTTCTAATGTAAAACCCATGAGACCTAATCGAGACATGGGACCACTTCTTGCTTTTGAGGAACTTGTAAATGAAGATGTTTATGTGGATGAGCCCTTTAAGCAAATGGACAATAATAAAGATGATGCAAACAACGATTGTAATCTCCCAAACCCTTGTTCTCTATTGCATGTAACAAACAGGAAAAAGGCACCGTCACAGAAGAAAAGCTTGTCAATGGTTTGTTATATTAGATGTCCCATATCTATTTTCATTTCTTGAAATTTTAGTAATTTGTATTCTAATATCAAGTAAATATAGCAGGAGGACAACAAATTTCTAGAATTGCAAGCAGAATATGAGAGTTTGTTTCTAAAATTTGAAACTCAGGTTTCCCCCTGTTAATTCTTGATTCACTTCCAAATCCAGAGTTTGCTAGACTAGATATATAATGCCCACCTGTTTCTTATTGCAGAGAACTATAAGTGATATACAGCTTGAGTCATTGAGAAAACAGCTAATTGATTCAAATTCTCTCCATTCTAAGGAATCTGTTGAATCTTTAAATTATGCCCATAATGGTTGCTTGATTGTTGAGAAAAATGCGAATTTTAGAGAATCAGACGCTATTCTTGTTATCAAGAGACTTCAAGAGCAGGTTTTGTTCTTTCCATTTTTCACATCTCTTTTTATCAATGATTCCCTCTCTCTTTTTAACTTTCTGATTTTTGAAATAAATTGTTTTTGTTTAACCATCCTTTTCAAAGATCAAGACAATATTAGTTACTCTTTTTGTCAATTGTACACTTACTCTTCAGTTAATATTTAATTAATTCACACATGCATTTATTGTAATGTAAAAATGAAAAAGGGTAAAATGGAAAATCTCATCTATTTGGTTAAAATTTTGAAAAATTATTACAGTTATTGGTCTCTCCAAAAGAACCTTACACTTAAAAAGAAACAGAGGGATTATTGAATTACTTCCAAATTTTATATGATTATTGAAAACAGACTTAAGAGAAAGGAAATTTGTATTTATTTTTTTGAGATTTGTTCTAGTTTCGAGCTTCTGATGCAGAAGCTATATATAGACTACTCTAATTGACTGGATCCTGACAGTGGCAGCTGTAACAAACTACTCCAAGTGAATACATCATATAATGATGGCTGTAACTACATACTGTATGTCTGAAGAAAGTAGTTATACACTCACATGATTAAAATATTTTTATAACCATTTTTCTACTTTATGGTGCATTAGAATGTATATACACACATGTTCTGATTTCTATCTGTGTCTTATATTTTTAACGTGCATCTTGAAGATTAAGGTTTTGGAAATGGAAAACTTATCAAGCCAACAAAGCCTGGATAATGTTGTTGATCTGGTAACAGAGCAGAATATATGTGCTAAGGAGAAATACAAAGAGGTAATAATCATTTAAGTCAACAGTGTTTCTTCCTCTATGCCTTTTAATCTGATTGTGAGATGCTAATTACCAGATTTGATAGAACACCAGGAAATAGCTGAAATATTTATTGAAACACAGAAAACACACAAACTACATACTACATCAATGTTCTCACCTACAGAAAATATATGTTCAGAAAGTTACAAATACAACCCCATAAATATCCACTTAAATTAAACTCGATAAAGCATAACTGTTCTCTAGAAAGGCATAAGAGTCCACTCACATTGATCCTAAATTGGGATCCAAATGCAACAAGGTATGTGACTTGAGTTCCACTGAAATTATGAAACTCTAGTGTGGGTTCTATAATGACTTGGGCTTTCCAACTACAATAGCTGGACTTTTATGTTGTGGTTTTCCTAGGTTCTAATCAATTGGTGTCAGATCAGAGCTTTCCACCATGTCTCTTGCTATGCTTACTCAAGACTAGTGAAAGGGCTAGTGCACAGTCAGCTTGTGTAGTTTCACGGCTGGGGAGCATGGTGGGTGTCAGGATCCAGTTGCAATTTGGAAGCACAGGATTCTAGTGTGGGGCTTATAAATGCATAACCCTATGTGCTCAATACACATTAGGGATTCATCCTATGTCCTTTTTCTCTTTTATTTTAACAATAGCCTTTAGTATCTCCATGCGAATGAAAATCCAGCAAGTACTATTATATCACCATTTCATGATTCTACTTGCTACCATTCTTGTAGTCAATCTATGTTAATTGCTTGTAGTGCAAAGAACAAAGTCGAATTTGTTAATGGAAGTGTTCCATAACCATCAAAATTGGATAAAATGAATATGTTATGGTGTCAATACAACAATACAGTTGTTCCATGGATTGTTCATTCAGTGTCATCTCTCTTGATCAGAGTATTCTCTGGATGTACAAGGCTGATAAAATTTCGAAAGATTTGAAATTGCACTACTCATATTTACAACAAGAATCATCTTCGAGAAAACAAGGTGATCTCATCGTAATTGAATTTTTTTGCCAACTTATATGTTATTTGGGAAGCACTTGAGACTTTCACATTTATTTGGTATGTTCTTGTACTGAGACATGCTTGTTGAATGTTTTCCCATTATTGCTTAACGTAAATTGGAAGATCAAGCAATACAAGTTGTAAGTGGATTAAATGATCTCCTTTTTATTAGTTCTAAGGTACAAGGGCTACTCCCATCCACTATTGTAATATTAGACGACGGTTAAGACTAGGTGAATTCTTTTAGTGAGAAAGTTGTATTTTATATTAAATTTTAATTGTAATGGACCCTATGATGCACGAATATGATATCTATATCGGACACAAATTTGATATGTCGATAGGTTTATTTTGAAAATAATAAGATACGATACATTATATATGCATATTGAAAAGTGTACAATAATTCTTAAAAACATGGTAAATATATGATTGTTATTATATGAATCCAAATTAAAATCATATGTATGAAAGTGATTAACATAAAAAATTATAAATTATTGTCATCATAAAAGTACTATTGCTTTATAGATTAGATATTTCATTGATAAATATTGATAAAGTATCCTGAAATATCGGACAAGAGTACTAATTGAAGTATCGGTGCATCATAGAATGGATCTAATCTGAACAAGAAATTTGCAGAGGTCATTTGGACTTCTAGATTTGTAAATTGTCTGATCTACCCGCTGAACTCTGGTCAGGTTGGTGTACCCTAAACCTCAGCCAAGGCCCGATGAAGACTTTCTGTATTCTACTGTCATCTTTAAACTTTTGATGTGTAAATTACTTCAAGATATCAAGAATAACTTCAATAACACGACAACCTCTTCTGTTTATCTTGCTACTTTCACTCTATAGTTGAAATAAAGGGAAAAGGAGAGAATACTAAATATTACCTGTCTTTGTATATGTTGTATTTAAGTTTATCTTTTAAAATATTTATGGTATTTTTGCCTTTTTTATTGACAAAATATGGTAGCAAAGATGGGTCACTCCAAGGGTCTGGGCAACTACATAAATTGTATTCCTAAATTGGGCACCCATGGGTATTTATCTGATATATTTCTTTGCATTCTTTAGACTGGAAATATATAAATCTGTGTCATTTATTGCTAATTAAGATTTATAATTCCTTTATTTTGTTTCATCTGGTTAGCTCTATGAAGAGCTTATAAATGCACAACAGGCAGCTCGATTGGCTAATGAGCAACTTACTTCCGCTGAAGCTGTGAGCAACATTAATGTATGCAAATCGATGCTTTTATAAATATTGTGATTCGTGCTTTTGTGTAATGTCTTTGTGATTAACTATCAATTTACAATTCTATACGACTATGATTCACACTATATCCTATCCTATAAAGCTGATTCTTGAAGCTTTATGTAGGATGAAAATTTTGACTTTCCAATCAGTGTTTCCATGGAAATTGAAGAAATTGCATCTGAAATTCAAAACGCAAAAGATGCTGTTCAAAGTGTTATGTTTATGGTGGATGATGCTATTAAAAGTTTCTCTGCTCTCTGTGATACTCTCCTTGTAAGTGCGTTGATAGAGCCATTGAGGCACTATAGGAACACTATTTGTAAGAAAAATGAAATTGCAGAACATTTACTTCATGTAATGCCTTTATTGATTAGCATTTGTTTTCTAACTAATATCTAAATTGTGTATGCTTTTAGTTGAAGGGCTTAATATTTTATGGTTCGATACAGGTTTTCAAAACCTCAGTATATGAGGATTCTGCAGATCAAATTTTAATCTTGAATAATTCTCAGAATTTGATTTCTTGCCTAAGAAAGAAAATATTTGAGCTTGAGAGTGAGAAGGTAAAGCTTCCTTTCTATTATGAAATATTTCCAGAGATGTCCTTGTTGGTCTTAATATTTGTGCTGCAGGTTCTTCTAGACACCCAAGTAGCTGATCTACAGAAGCATCTTCAGGAATCAAAACTAGATGCTGAGAAGTCCCAAAATTCTTTGTTGGTTGGCCTTTATTTTAGAAATATTTTCTATCCTATCTGTTCATTTCTTTGAATATGCAATACAGCGAATAGGGACACTAACTGTTTATTATTGTTACAGGAAAACTTAGAACAACAGAAATTTGAAAATGCAGAGTTGATTTCTTATATTCAAGCTCTTGAAAAGGATTTATCTTGTTTGACATCATCTACAGTGGCCAAGGATAGAGAAATTACAAGAAAAGATTTGGAGAAGGCTAAAACCAAATTAAAAGAAACTGAGTCTAAACTAAAGATTGCGATACAAGAGAAAACAAAAATTGAGGTTTTTTTTTTTGGCACATCTCATGATTCCTTGGTTTCATTGTTAGCTATTTACTTTTCAAATTTATGCCCTAACATATTAGGTGTACCTTAGGGTGAGAAAGCCTATGCTGAGCGAGAGATTAAACAATTGCGTGGCCAAATCTCTCTTCTTGAGCGTGATATCAATAAACGTGATTCACTTGCGGGAAGAAGACGTGATTCAATTGTTGAAAGGGGTTCTAAGATGTTTGATAGTAAAAGACCGAAGGGCCTAGAACAGACATTACAGGTTGACTTTGGGACTTGATGTATGCTTGTTGAAAATTGTTGATTGACGTTCATTTGAATTTGGTGTAATTATTGTTCTTGCTCATATTTGTACGTGTATACATGTGTTTAAACTTTAGTGCCTTTCCTAATTCATGCTTTTGGTGACAATATTTTATGTTCAGTTACTCTACATGACAGTACCCATAAAGAACTGTATGTTACACTTTCTCTATGATGTTATTATGCCATTCCTGAGCTCTCACCTTGTCATTCCCTCCTTTTGCCATTTTTAAGTTATGAACATGCTTGAATTACTTTATATATTATTTCGTGTTTATGTATAAATATAATTTTAAGTATAATAATTGATTATTTTTATATATATGTATATATTGTCATGTATTAGGAAGAGCACAAAAAACTGGAAGTTTTTGCATTTGAATCAGAAACAAGAATTGCTTCGTTAGAAGAAGAAATAACAGCTACGTTGAAGGAGAAAGAAGAGGTGATATCTATTAATGAAGGTTTGATGTTGGAACTGGAAGGCTTGACTGAAAAACTGAACACATCAACCACTGAACTATATCATCTGAAGGAGGAAATTTATGCTCTTGTAAGTTTTTCTGTAAAGTTTCCTAGAATTTCCCTTTTAACTCAGTTGTTAGATGGCTGATAGAATTAACGAATTGAGGGAAAAATTATAGAAAGTAAAATATAGTTGAGTTGAGAGAGTTGGAGAATCTGAAATTATTGACATAATTTTCAAATGACTGTTGAGATCTGTTGCAAACATGATATAAAATTGGAAGACATGTTAGAAACATAATGTTTAACAAAATAAAAATCAAAAGACCATTGATGTAATCACCTTCTAATAATTAAAGCTTTTGGCATTTTTGGTTTTTGACATAATTTTCAAATGATTTCTGTTGAGATCTGTTGCAAACATGATATAAAATTGGAAGACATGTTAGAAATATATTGTTTAACAAAATAAAAATTAAAAAACCATGTATCATCAAATTCTCATTGTGGTGCCCATTATTCTAATAAAATGTTGTATTGAAGCACGAGGTAGTTGATCAATACATTGTGCATGCTTTGAAGCCCAAAAAGCTGTTAATCAAGGAGGTAGATTATAAACATGAGTATTCCTTTATATAATGAAGAAGAGATACAATAATAAAGAAGGAAAGCATTACCTAATAATAGGAAATATTTGTTAAGATATTTCTATATCAAATATATATCCCTATTTAGTTTGACCAAATTATACCTAACAATATTTAATGTGATTTGCTAATGGTCTTTGTTGAGATCAATGCATGTATGCAAATTGAGGTATTTTTATAACCGTGGAACGGACTAATCAACAGTTGACAGAAATTTACTACTCTAACTTGCAGATTAGAAGCCAACATAAGTAGCAATCTACTGTAACAATGACAATTTAATAGCTAGTTTGCTTTCTCACTCAAACCATAAATTTGGTATCTTATTCTTGTTCACCCAGAAGCAAAGATTGGAAGAATCTGATATCAACCAAGAAAATTTGAAAAGCTCTATCAAAGTACTAATGGAAGAAAAGGAAGAGTTGGCTATGGTAGTGCAGCTGCAGCTATTTTTTTCTTCTACATTATTGTGATTCTTCCCCTTTTAGGAGATTTCTCTTGTTAAGGCATTTCATTGTATCTTCCTGATCTTGCAGCAACTCACTGATTCACTTTTGGAAATAGAGGAGGAAAGGGCAATATGGTCTGCCAAAGAGAAAACAGCACTTCTAGCTATAGAAGAACACACAAAGTCAAACAATATGCAAATTACATCATTATCAACAAAATTATTCGAAGTAAGGTTTACAGCTCCACTCTTTGGGAAACCTTTTTTAGTTCCCTTTATTTTCTTTATAATTTTCTTTTCCTTCATGGGGTTCCTTGAAGCCTACAGAACAACCTTGTAAGGTGAGATTGCAATTCATTTATATATTATTATTATTATTATCTGACCTTATTTCTAATTTATGTGAGATCTTTAACACACTCACTCACGTCGAGAAATGAATATCTCGAGCGTAGGATTGGATATTTATGGGTAGTCTAACAAGAGTTCGATAATGGTGACTTTAAGTCTAACTCAGTCCTACAAAACCAAATTGTAAGGTGAGGATTGCACCTCACTTGTATATTATAATTTGACCTTATTCTTTGTTGGTGTGAGATCTTCAACAATTTGAGCCAAATAAGCTTACAAAAGGTAGAAACTATTGCTCTGTACTTTGTTGTTGCATGAGATCTTACAACTACATTGTACTTTTTTGCTTTTCTAGGAGACAATATCTGAAAGTGGATCTCTTGTAGTAGGTGAAATTGTCCAATTTGCATTAGAGTACCTAAAACATGAGTATGATTATTGTGTCCATATAACAAATCTTTTTTCCTTGGGTCTTTTTAATATACTTTAGAAAGCGAATAACTATATTTCAATGTCCTACACATGCAAAATTAAGAAACTGACTGGCCATAAAACAAATGTCAAGACAAGTGATTGTTAGGTAGTTCAATTTTAAAACCAATATGTTATATCTCTCAAGATCAGGAAGTGGCTCCCATAACTTGGTAGAGGTTTAGCATTGCGATCTCTCAATATTAGGGTAGAATAAAACTATTTTATTGCAAAGAGTTTTCAATATGTTCTGAATGTATTGTGTGTCTAATGTAGACCACACAATATGTATTTATATTATTGAATAGAATCAAATACAATAAAGACACCTAATAATTAGGAATCAATCATCTTAATTTCCGATATTATGTAATGGTTGATTTCCTAGAAATCTATAACAACTAATTATATTCTAACACTCCCACTCAAGCTGAAGCATATATTTCATATGCACCAAGCTTGTTACAAGCATATATGTCGATTCTTTCTTTCGGCGACCATTTTGTTGTGGTGTGTGAGAGCAAGATGTTTGGTGGAGGATACCCTATGAACTTAGAAAAGACTGAAATTAGGAACACATTCACGAGCATTGTCAATGCGTCAAATTTTAATAGATGTGCCAAATTGGTTTTGAATTTTAGTCGAGAAACCTTTGAATATAGAAAAAACATTAGAACGATTTTCATCAAGAATAACCAAGTACATTGGGAGAAATCGTCAACGAAAGTAACGAAGTAATAAAAACCCAAAGTAAAACAGACACGATTAGGACCCTAAATATCGGAGTGAACTAAGGAAAAAGATGACGAAGCACTCTTATTAACTTGAGTACCATAGTTATGACAAGTGTGTTTGCCTAACTGACAAGACTTGCATTGAAAAGACGAATTGTGAGAAAGACTGGGAAGCATGAGACACATTTTGGTAGGACGAGGATGACCTAAGCGTTGATTCCCAAGAGCTTGAGATACAATGGAGATACAAGCAACTGATTGTGACAAATAGTATAATCCTTGAGACTCTTGTCTTGCTCCAATGATCTGTCTGGTACGCCGATCCTGAAGAAGAACAAAATTAGTAGCAAAAAGAACAGAGTAATTTTAGGTGCGAGTGAGCTTGCTTATGGAGATTAAATTAAAAGGACAACTGGAATATAAAGCATAAAATCTAGGGTAAGATTAGAAGAAGGGCATGTTTGACCAATGCCATGAACTTTTATTTGAGAGCCATTTGACATGGAAACAGAGGGTAAAGAATCTAAATATGTCAGTTGAGAGAAAAAGGGCTTGTTCCCAGACATATGATCAGAGGCACCAGAATTAAGAATCCAAGATCCAAGGGAGGAGGACTTAGAAATACAAGCTACAAAATTACAAGATGGAGCAACGACGATGAAAGGTTGTGTAGACTGCATGGTTGCCTTATATTGGAGAAACTCATTATAGACATCAACTAATATTGAAACTTCATCTGATGGTTTTGGAGAATTGACCTGAGCAATATTAGTTATCTTGTAATGCCTGGCCTTTGTATAACATTTTGCCTTAGTATGGCCATACTATTGGCAAAAATTGCAACAAAAGCGTTGACCACAATATCCACTGTGACTTTAGTGTGAGCTCTCGGAAGCCATGGGAAAAGTACCTGAAATGGGCTAAAAAGGGGTGCCTGGGTGTGAGAAAGGAGACAGAGGGTGTGTTGGCAAGTGGATCGTGTTGAAACAGTGAGCAAAACGAGGGCAGAGACAGGCATGTGAGACGAACGCATTACGAAGAGACCGCGAGTGAGGGCGTATGTAGTGGCGGATCGAAACGACGAACAAAGTGCGGTGGTTGTCGGATGAAGACAGTCCTGATCAAAATCTTAAACTACTAATACCATATACAATTGTATATGTTCTGAATGTATTGTGTGTCTAATGCAAAGCACACAATATGTATTTATACTATTGAACAAATATACCTAATAATTAGGAATCAATCATCTTAATTTCTGAGTTTATATAACAGTTGATTTCCTATGAATCTATAATAACTGATTATATTATAACAATATATATATATATATATATATATATATATATATATGGGAAAAGTATTTTTTTGAAAATATAATAACAACACTTGTATTTAGTTGGTCTCTCTTTACGTTATGTAATGTGAGGATTGTGATATAGTTTATTGTCTATTTTAAGGCAGTTGTTGTGTTTTTGGTAAGTTATGGTTGTTCCTTTGTCTTGGAAACACTATGTTGTTTTCTTTTTTCTTTTGAAACAAACTCAGTTACATCTCTAAAGTGTACAATCATTATGTTTTGAATATCAAATTGATTTTTTGCTATATTGTTACATTATCTCTTTGTTTCTTACAGTTCTCCAAACTCAATATGGTATCCAAAGCATGTTATTGATCTTGGTTACCCACCTATGATGTCTAATTCTTCATCACACCCGTCCTCTAACCTTTCACACTCAGTTGCTGAAAAACTGTGACTCCAATTATCTTCTTTGGAAGGTGCATGTTGAACCATCAAATCTCACAAACTTCATTGATTTGTGGTTAATCCTGTCATTCCCCTTCGACTTCTCTCATAGAAGATTGTGACAATGGTGTACTCAACTCCACTTATGAAAAATGTGAAGTTTAGGATTAACCCTTACTCACATGGCTTTAGTCTACTTTGTCCAAAGGTATTTTATCTCGGGTGCTTGGTGTGGTTCATTCCTATCAAGTTTGGGTCCAGATTCATGAACACTTTTGCACAAATGGAAGCTCGCGCACAGTAGTTGCGCACTGATCTTCGCACTCAAACTCTTGAAAACAAAATCATGTAGGAATACTTTAGTCATATTAAGTCTATTGTTGATGACGTTGATGGCATTGGTTTCCCTGTTAAACCTGATGAACATGTTGATGCCATCCTTGAAGGCCTTCCTCCTAATTATGTTGTTGTCATCTCTTTCATTGAAAGCAAATTTGAGACTCCCCCAACGAGGTTAAGGCTTTGCTTCTTGCCCATGAATCTTGTACCAATAGCCATCAGACAAAGTTTTTTCCACCTTCGGTTCGTTATTCTGGTGCTCCTTCCAATTTTTCTCCATCCAAATCATTTACTTGTGGGAATTTCTCTTGTGGTGGTTCCTAACATGGTGGTGGTAGGTTTGTTTGTTGTTGTGGTGGTTGCTATGCTAATTTCCAACGCCAAATTTGACTTATATATGGCCACACTACAAATGTTTGCTTTTTTAGGGGTGATCTACTTTTTAGACTTCTGATTCTCTTGTGCTCTATGATCCCATCACTCATCAGCCTCTTCCCCCTTCCACTTCTCCCATTGCATCCGAAAATCCTAATACTTGGGTCAATCCATCTTCACAACCCTTTGCTGAAGTTCCCACTACTATGCTTGCCAATTCAAATCCTAACCCTTCCTCCTCCACTTGGATACTAGATTCAACAATAACTTACTAACTTTGATGGGCCTGATCAAGTTTATATTGCCAACGGTGAAAGGTTGCCAGTTCTTGGCTTTGGTGCCTCTTGTCTTTCTCTTACTTACATAATTTACTCCATGTTCCCTCCATTGCCAAAAATCTTAATAGTATCAGTAAATTTGCTCGTGATAATAATGTTTATTTTGAATTCCATCCTCACTTCTGTCTTGTTAAATCTCAGGCCAAAAGTGATGTTCTTCTTCGAGGTGTTGTTATTTCAGCAGAAGTTTGGGCTAGACTTCTGTACTTAGCTTTTATGCTGGAACCATCAATGACCTTTTGCTTGCGAGACCATAAAGATTAAATTAGGACCAAGAAATATTGCTGCACCAGATGTAGAGCAATGATCATCAACATCGGAAGCCTGGTCAGCATCATAGAATGTTGTCAGTGAAACTAAACTAGTCAACAAAGTTGGTTGAAAATGAAGACCATAAAACAACGTGGCTTTTAGATATCAAAAAATTCGTTTGACAATTGCCCAATGACAGTCCAGAGGATTAGCCATAAACCAAGAGATTTTGTTAACTGCATAACTAATCTAAGGTCTAGTAAGGGTAGCATACTGTAGGGCTCCAACTATAGATATGTAAAGAGTAAGGTCTAAGAAAATATCAGCACCATGTTTAGAGTTTACAGTTGGACACCATTGGAGAAAAGATAGCATGAGCCTCTGCCATGTGAGTTTTGTGAAGTAAATCAAGGATATACTTGGTTTGAGTCATGAGAATTGAACCATCAAATAAATGTTTAACCTCAAGACCAAGGAAATAGTCCAATTGACCAATAACAAATGATATAAACGAAACAGAATTTGAGAATCAAAAGGTGAGACAAATGAAGATGAGCTAGCAACTAGAAATACTCAAACTTGCACCACTGTAAACGAAAATTTGATTCGGTCCATCACTCCAATAATGAACATGCATATTTGCACCAAGCAATAAAGTATGAGTCGTATCAATTGGGTGTATAGTTTTTGTTTCATCTATACCATTTTGTTGAGATGTATGAGGGTAGGTAGACTGATGGAAAATGTTATTTGAGCTTAAGAGCAACATAGTTTTGGCATCAACAAAGCATGTGTGGCCAACAACATGTGGTGGAAGACTGTATAGGGGGCAACAAAGAAAAAGGACAAAATGGTGTATCAAGTTGAGGATAGATGATGAGATTTTGTTAATGAGAGAACATGTTACACAAACTTTAAGCATTCCCCCAAAAATGGTGAG
>Ga0099823_1005874_pt1 | contig 12319 bp, 4 predicted proteins | sample CowpearedBW_FD_76831 | JGI IMG/M metagenome (GOLD analysis project Ga0099823, IMG submission 76831) | Root nodule microbial communities of legume samples collected from California, USA - Cow pea red BW | ecosystem: Host-associated > Plants > Roots > Nodule | place: USA: California | collected... | reverse complement strand
TTTAGTTCTGTCTATGTTTTTATTTTTTTCTTTTCTATATTTAATTAAAGTTAGTGTATCTTGTGAGTAGTAAAAATCTTCCCCACTTCCAAGTATTTTGGAAATATAGTAATAAATGAGATCAAATTGTCTATCATAATAACACTACCAAATCATCTAATTAAGTAATTTAAATTAAGTAAAACACGATATGAGATCCAAAAGATATATAACCAGAATAATAAAATGACAAGTGGTTGAATTTAAAATTACATTAAAAAACCTCTGCAAATTAAGTTAATTTTCTTTTCTTTTTAATTTTTCTGTCTTAAGAATGGTTTTGAAAAATTGGTGTAACTCCTTGATGAAAATGAAAATGACATGAATGTCTATGTTAGGTTTTGATATATAAAACCTTTGAGTCAAAAGGAAAGTCACCAAAATATTATGTCATGCAACCAACCATGATTTCATTGAACATGACTTGGGTTTATTTGGAAGTTAAATTTCAAATAGATGTGACTTGTAGGGCAAGCAAAAAGTTGAATGGTGACTAGAGAGTAGGTATGAGAAAAAGAAAAAAAAAAATCTAAGTTAAAATTTCAAAGTGTTTGTTTACATTCCACACAGCATGGTGTATATCTAAAGTGATCACCAACCCAACTTTTGAATAAAAATTTGCATAGCGTGGTTGGTAATCGTCTACTTCTCATTCTCTCTTCTTCTTCTTCATGTTTGATACCAACCGCTGAGTGCTACGTTTTACTACTACAACCAACAACAAAACTCCACTTCATGCACAAATCTTCATTTTATATATAAGACTTTTCATCTTCTCATTATCTTGCTGCTGTTTTTGTATTTTTCCCGTATTTATTGCAAAAGTCAGAGTCATATGTTAATAAATTCAATTTATAATTCTTTATTCAGCTCTCAATGAAGAAATCCTTATCAATACCAATAATCAACTTAAAGTAACATTAAGGAGTTCTATCGTTTAGAGAGTAACTATTAAGACTTCCAATGAAAGTTTAATATTAAATAAAAATAAAAAACATGAGTAGTATATAAATAGAAAGATGAATAAACTTATTACTTTAAGATTTTGGGTTGAAAATAATATTAACAATTCAATGAAATATCATACATGGTGAATTCAACTTTAAGAGTTATAAGACTATAGAAAAGAAAAAACTCATACATAATGTGATGAATATAACATATCTTAAAACTAAATTGTTAAATTTTAATATTAATACATTCGCATGATAAATACTATTTTCATCATTTCAATAATTTTTAAATTAAAATATAAATAAAAATTATACAAGTATGAGTTGTTGCACGACTTTATAATTATAGCAAAATTACACGTAAATATAATATGATTCGTTAAAAAGTGATGCAAATTTTATTTTTGAAACTAATATACCTAGAACGAGACAATCCATTTAAAATAGAATACGACTTTATATACGTTTTTTTGTCTATCTAAAATAAAAACTATTTTATTTTTAGAGTTACATCCAAAAGTTAAATAAAGAAAATTGAAGGCTAGATATGAGAGAATTTTTCGCAAAGCAGAGAAATCTTACTTGTTTAAAAAGGCAAGTTTTGGTACTATTCTCGGTCTCTAATTTATTTGAGATAATTAAAAACAAATAAAGTATCTAAGAACTGTGTTTGGAATTGTGGGTGTTATTTTAGTAAGACTTTTAATGTTGTGAAATTGCGGGCCATGGGTTTAGAGGAATGTCACAGGGCCCAATCAATGTCACAGGGCCGTTTTCATAGGCCAACCAAGAACACTAAAGATTTGTTGTCGGACTTTTCTTAGGTCAAACTACAAATCAATATTCTTCTAAAGGCTTTTGCTCCGGCACCCCATCATTATTAAATGCACCCAATACTAACCAAAAAAAGATATAAGATACTCTTTCTCGTTGCACCAATCACCACTAGCACTGTAGCTTCTGTCATTGCCAACACTACAGAGAAAGAAGAAGAGAGAATGCATAATGAAGAAAAGGTCATTTTGTATGTTCTAGAAAGTTTATTGTAGAAAACTCATACCGAAGGGTATTTTATTATGAAAATTTTGTTTTTGGAAGATTTTATACAATAGATAATCCAAAAATACCTTTTCAAAAAGGTAAAATGTCATTTTCAAATTTCACTTAAATTGTGCATCCCTCCACGACTTCACCTTTAACACACCTTAAAATAGTTGTTTAACTGAAGCATTCTCTCTTACATAACTTTACTATAAGTCCGATTAAAAAAAGAAAACTGGATTAAACTAATCAAAGTCAAGATTATAATTTATATCACATAACTTCTTCAGTAGCACTAAAGTATGATCGGCCAGAGAAGATTTTATTTTGGGAATTCAAAAGTTGTGCAGTCAAAGCACTATTTATTTACAATAAAGTCGTAGACACAACTTTGCAACAGTGGCAATGTTTTTAAAAGTTATACATGAATCTTGTAAATTTTCCGTGGCTATGGTGTAGCTTCGTCATGGATTAATTAATTCTTACATAATTCATAAACTGTAGTTGAGAGCATGTGATTTTTGTAATGAACTGCAAAAACAAAGAATAGTGAAAAAGATTTATACCAGTGTCATTCACCTCTGTGATCTGTGATGGTGATGGCACTGAATGATTATAAGCAAAGAAGATGTTGAAGAAATCTACAATTTTTGTGCACACACACACACACCATAACTAGAGCACAGCCAAAGGCATTGACCGATCAAAGCTCCCCCGAATCGATCTCTCCCTCCTTCTTCCCATTTTCTTCTTCTTCCTCTTCAACTCCACAACTTCTTCTCCCTCTGCCACGTGTCCCACCCTCTCCGCGCCGCCGCTAACCAGCACCCTCGTAATCCCAACGTAACCCAACGCCTCCGCGATCTGCAGCGCCGTCACGCCCTTGTTCGTCCTCGCCTCAACATCCGCCCCCTTCTTCACCAGCACCTCCGCCACGTCAGCATGCCCGGACTCCACGGCACAGTGCAGCGCACTGTACCCCTCCTCATCCCTCGCGTCCACGTCGCTGCCTCTCTCCAACAAAACCCTCACAGCCTCCACCCTCCCCTTGAAACACGCCCTGTGCAGCGCCGTCCAACCGTGCTGGTCCCTTCCGTTCACCACCGCGCCGCCCTCGATCAGCCGCTGGATGTTCCTCACCTCCCCCCTCCTCGCCGCCGCGCACAGCCCGTCCCCGAGCCCCAGCGCGTCGAACACGCCCGCATGCCCGTTCTCCGCCGCCACGTCGTACGCAGTCCTGCCCGCGAAGTTCCTCACGTCCTTGTTCGCCCCTTTCTTAAGCAACAGCTTCACCATCTCCTCGTCCCCCACACCCGCCGCCACGTGCAGACACGTGTCACCCTCTCGCGAGTCGCGAACGTCGGTTCGCGCGTCGTTCGCCAGCAACATCCTCACGAAATCTCTCTCGCCATGCTTCACTGCAAGGTGGAGCGCGGTTTCGCCGTCCTTGGTCAACGAGTCAACGTTCGCGCCTTTGAGTAACAGCAGCCGAAGAACCTCCACGTGCCCTTCTCTCGCCGACAAATGAATCGCTCCCAACGACGACGTTTCCGTTCTCTCCGTGGCGGCCTTGTGAGCTAACAGAAGCTCAACGGTTAGTTCTTCTCCCAAAGAGCAGGCCTTTTCCAGAGGGGTCATGCCGGAACGATCTTTTGCTTCGATGTCTGCGTTGAACTCGAGGAGTAATTGAACAAGGTCGGGTCTGCTCTTGGAAATCGCCACGTGGAGGAGCGTGTCGCCGTTTGAGTCAACCGAGTCAACGGCTTTCCATGAAGCTTCACTGTGTTCGAGAGCTTCTCTGATTTCGTCAATGGAGCCGTGGTGGACTAGCTGCGCGAGAATGAGCGAGCCGACGAAGATGATCTTGATGCCGCTGTCGATGAAGACTTGTTTCTTCTTGGCCGTGAACCAGTCGGAGGGGACGGACTCGAACATGGAGGAGGGTTCTTTGATGGTGGCGCCGGGAACCACGACGCTGTGGAGGAGGAAGGAGTCTTCGGAGTGAGGGAAGGAGTGAGGGAGAGTGGAGCCTTGTGGGAGATGGTAGAGGATTTCTACGGTTACCGAGGCTAGTGGGGATATGATCCCAGATTGAGGCTTCACAGTGTAACGCGTTTTGATCAACGGTTGAAGCCTGAACGCCACCGGCATCGTGTACATAACATTGCGTAAGGTGATTTTGCCGTGGCATTTTTGGCCTGGCTCCATCCTTATTGACACAGTGTTCGTGGGTTCTACTTTTATTAGCCTGTCCATGCTTCTTTTTCTCACTTCTCACTCACTCACTCACTCTCTCTGATCAGTGTTCTGAAGGAGAAGGAAAAGCCATGAAAAGGAGGTGAAGGATTTTGAGGAAGGTGTAACAGGAAACAGAGGGTATATGTATATATGCTACATGCATGGATTATGTATGTATATGTATGAAGGGCCGGCTTAAATTACTGAGAAAGTGCCAAGTGGTGCTGTAAAAAACAATGGTGACTTGTTCTATTCGGCGTCTCTATTCAGCAACTCACAGTTGTGCAAGTTAAAAGCCTGATAACCGATCTCTGTCTTCTTTCTGCATGTCATTGTCATTGTAAAGGCCAATTTGTTGTTAAATGGTGACTTTTGTTTTTTAATTATGAATCCTGACGTATGGTGATAGTATTATATATGGATGTTTGTTGCCACAAGAATGAGTATAAAATTGTAATGCTGCTAGATGCTTTTTCATTGTTTTCTATTTTATTTTCCCTCCTTGTTTTCTGTGTATTCTGAGAAAGTTGCGTTTCCAAATACTATATTATTACATCTGTTACTTCATTATTGGGTTTGGCCGTTTGGAAAAACATTCCGGTGTGATGAACGAGATGTAAATTTTATACGTTTAAGTCTGAGTGATCAAGGTGGGTTTTGTGGCCTTTTTGTTTACTTCGCCACCTAATAAGGTCGCATAGTTTATCCATTAAATACTGTAATGTTGCTTTCTTCTCTTAGTGCTACTTGATGTTTTTTGCCTTTTACTTTGATGGCTCAGCAGCCTAAATCTGATTCCTTGTTACCATTTCAAATCACACCCTCGTTAATAGCAATTTCAAAATTTGGCTAGGTAGCCTAAATGTGCTTTAAGAGATCAATTTTGATAGAACACATGCAGATCAGTGCTTACTTTAGTATATATTTCACAACACTGTTTTCTGCAGGCATCAACACACACTTTGGTTGGTATATTATCCTACAAAACAATGTTTTCCCCTTCATCTTTTTGAATGGTTAAGGTCATTAGATAATTTTTTATGTCTTTTTTTTTCAAATATAGTTTATGACTCACTTTCAACAACTGGGAACATGTTGAAAAGTCACATAAGATTTAATAGTTTATCTATTGTCTTTCTCAAAAGGTAGTTTTAACTTTTGGCTCCACCACGGTCGCTCTCTATTAACTGGAAACTGCAAAATCCATTCATTGTTATGAGAGTGAGAGTAATACTGTGTGTAGCTGTGTTGGTTTGATTAGTAGTGCTTGTTTTGACGTAATGTATTATGGTGAATGGCAACAAAACGCTATAAGAAACAAAGATTATATCTTCTTGTCGAGGAAAATACATGAAAAATAAAATATTCTTGGGGAACTAAATTATGTCCTAACAACGGGATAAACAATAACCTTAATGGACAGACCAAAAATGGGTAAACATATATGTAACAAGGAGGAAGAAAAAACAACGACCAGCATGTATGGAACATTTCTCCAAGGAACTTACACACCACTTATTTTTATTTTTTTATAAAAATAAAATTATTAGTTTAATTTTGAATTCTTACTTGAAGATTTACATCAGTGGGACATGGTTAGACGTAAGATGGTTCCTTTTACATATGATGTCTACACATGAAACGTAAATTTACATCTAATTCTCCATAACACATGTAAATTTGCATATGATGTGTAGGCATCAGACAGAAAAAGTCTTATTTTACATTAGACCGTGGCCAACTAATGTAATTTTTTTTTGTTATAATCCCTCCCTTAATTTTTCATTCTCACGATCCCCTCCCACAAAACACAACAATGACGCTCCTACAAACAGAACCTAGCAAAGGTGCTAGCAAACCCCTCCCTCCCTCCTGCTTTCTTCACTTTAATGCAGGTACTCCAATGGATGTTGGGTGGGGTTTGTAATGTGGTAGCCAGGGCGTTGAAAGTGCAATGGCGGCTCTCGAATCTATGTCTCGCCTAGAACAGACAAAAAAGGCAAAAAATAATAGACATAAAAAGCCTTTTTTTTTTTGTGTTATTGCTTATTTGTGTTGAATCCGTCTTAGTCCAATGTTACTTTACATCTTTACCAACTTTAAATTTCAGCTTTACACGTTGTAGCTCTCACTAATTCCATAGGTTTGCTTATTTAGTATTTTATTAGTTTTACTCACTTGTGTTTTGTTATTTTCCATATTTCTAGTTTAATAGACTTCTCTTTTGCAATTGTCAGCTCAATGTGATGTTGTGTTTTATTCATTTAGTTTCCATTTCAATTTATGGTGTATTAGTCTTAAGTTTTAATCACAAGGATCTAGCTAGTTTTGTTTTTATAGTGTTGTTGAACTTTTTACTTTATCAAGAGTCACAATTTGTTAATTTTCATAGCACTAGTTACGCCAATTAGTTTGTTTTAATTGTTATCATTCATCTGTTAGTATTGTGCAATATAATGTTTACATTGAAAATAAACAAGGGGGTATGAATTGGTTTGTTTAATAAAAATTGATACTTTAAAATTTTCTCCAAATTTTTTTGCTCAATTAAAGCTTTTTCTCTTGTTTTAATAACTTCGGTAAGGTAAAAAGAGTTGGAAAAGAGAAAATTCGTTACACAAATATTTTTATACTGGCTTGGATCAAAAGATCATATGTCTAGTTGTTAATCTCTCTAAAGAGATATTAACTCAACACTAAAATTAAACCATACTTACAATCACAAAAGAAAGGTTTTAGGGTTTAGAGAACACCTCTCTTGAAGACACAAGAGATGAAAGATACCTTCCTTGAATAACACAAGGAATGAAACACCTCATTTGAGTCACACAAAAGATGAACGACTTCTCCTTGCAACAGCAGCAACACTCAATCTCTCGAAAACTCACTTGGTGAAAGTTATTCTTTTATCCACACTAGGTTTTTCAAAGCCTCTTTTCATAAACATAAAGAGTTTCTTTTGCAATCACAATACTAAACCTTTGAATCAAAAGTTAATTTTCAAAATAGGTTTTATCAAACATATATATACTTTCTCTTTTAAAAATTAGGTCAAGAACCTAAAGACTTTTCTCTTTCAAAGTCTCTTGAATAATTGATTATTCAAGAGAAAATCGATTATCATAGAAGTTTTTCTGAAAATATTTTCTCGTTGTATAATCGATAACTAGGAGTGAATAATTGATTATTACAATCTTTTTTGAAAATCTTGATTTCATTTGTATAATTGATTGTCATTAGTGTTAATAGATTATCACGGAACTTTTATGAAAAATAAAATCTTCCCTGTACTAGAAGATGAAAAATTGTCGGTGAGGATATTGGAAAGCTTTATGATTTTCTTGCTCAGTTTAATATATTTTTCTATATGAAGACGAAGCAGCTGAACAAATGAAGTTTTGTTTTTTAAGCTAAAAATTAGGTGGATCTCTGCATTAGTAGAATCCCCTTCAATCTAAAATGGGTGACAGAAATTGCTCCAATCTCTTCAGGCATAAGAGTTCCCCTGTTGGATTTTTCTCCATTGAAAATGGTATGCATTTTCTCTTGTTTGCTACTGTTTTTTTATAGTCTATGTTAATCAAGAATCAAACTAACATAGTTATATGATTTTAACAAATTTCATCCAATAATGAATATTTGTGTGAGAGAACCATGATATTACTTATGTGTGTTATTTCTCGTAAAAGGTAAGCACCTGATCCAAGGACTTGGTGCTGGCATCATTCCCAGCATTTTGGACGTTAATATCCTAGATGAAGTTTTTGAGGTAGCTCTTAACACTAATACCTTGGCATTCAATTTTCAATCTTAATCCAAAAACTTGATACTTCCTTTCATACAGACCAATTTTGCTTTGAATGCATTAGAATATGAAGAAGGCACTACTATATTTTTTTTATATTTCATGAGATTTTTCTTGCAATTTGTTATAAAATTTTGCAAGAAAACCCATTTTTTGTGCCATTTTTTCAAAGAGTATTAATTGACAAACAATTTCTTTGTGAATAATTATATTTTACAAAATTATAAAATATACAAGTACTTCTTAAAAAATTTTCTTTGAAAATTGTTGTCAAAATATTTTTGTAAAAAAAAAAATAATTGCAAATTATTTTCATAACAACATTTGTGAGTATTTCTTACGAAAAAACTTTAAAAAAACAAAAATTGACAAAAAATATGTATTTTTTAGTAGTGAGGACAATCCTTTATATATGTGTGATTTCTTTTGTAGTTATACTAAATTATGTACTCATTTTTATTGTATGAATGACAATAATTAAATATATAAATTTTGAGTTCATTATTTTGACTTTTTAATTTTTTTTTTGTCAATATTCATCGGTACATTAACAGAAATAATAGAGAAATCTGTCACTACACTATTTTTTAGTTTAAACAACTTTAAAATGTTGCCTAAAGTTAAAAAAAAATATCATGGCTTTAATTTTAGACAACGGTTATACCACGATTTTTCAGTCGTGGAGTATGCAATCATGACCATTGCCTAAAGTTAACAGTTTTTTTCCTAAGGTAACAAAAGTTTTGAAAATCATTGCTTTAGAAGAAAATAATGACCACACTTTTTATCTAACATGTTATTTAATAATTTTATGCAACACATTTTAAAATGTTGTGTATTCTTTAGGCAATGATAATTTAATTAACGTGATCTCGGCTCTTATAATAATTATTGGATTGAGCGTCTACCACTAAGCCAAAAATTATAGTCAATTATTAAGGTGTAACACTTTCTACTTAAGATTGTAGGAACCAAAGTGCCATGATTTGATTTTGACTTGATCTACCACAAGACTATTGATGCACTTTACAATAATTTAATTATTATTGTGTCACAAAATGGTAATTTAAAAATATTTAAAGTTAAATTACCATAGTTTTAAAGAAGTGGTCTACACTATCTACATTTTAACAACGTTTGTTTATAACTATCAATATTTTCTAATGTATTGCTAAATAAATAGACAACAATTTTTGTAATTTTTGTATTCTCTCTAGGTTTAAAACAAATAAAATTCACTGTATAATCAACAATAAAAAATTGTGACTTATTCTTATTTTACACAATAAGAAGATTTATAATTTGCAATTGAGAAAAGGAAAAAATATAATAAAGTGGCCATAATTTTTTTAGTCCATATTTTTTTATGTACAATATTTTAGAAAATGTTGTATAAGCAAAAATGTAATATTTAGTAGTTTTAAATCATGCTTATATATTTGTAGCACTTTTTTTATATTTAAGCAATAATTTAATATATGTAGATTAGTCTGGTGTGATCTAAGTAAAAGATGATGCGGTGCATGTCCAGAAAAAGGTGAGACTTCACTGAAGTGTTCAGCCCATAAGAATAATATCCATCCCATAATCATCATCCATAACGAAATCTCAACCCTCCTATAAGTAATATTAAAATCTCCTTATTTATTTCTTGTCTTAATGGAACATGGGAGTAGTATAGTTACGAAGTCGGTGTATAAAAGATGCAAAAGATCAACAAAACCTACTGGAACACTTCCCAACATTCTTGTTCTTTGTCAGAGTTTTCATATTTTCCGAAATTTATTTTACAAAACTTCTTAAGTGCTTTTTATTTATTTTACAAAATCTTAGCAAATAGGAAAAAAAATCCTAATATTACGAGTAAACCTAACTCGTGCACAAAGTTACCGGAAGCTTCATCGGCTTCACCACGGCAAATAGAAATAATATAAATGAAGAACATAGAGAGACTTTGCGTGTAAGAAGATCAAAAAAGTACTTTACATTGGAGCAAATTAGTTTCCGACAACGACCAAGATTCAAGGCCATACAAGATCCACACACACCCTCGACTCCAAAGGGTTTTCCGTCACAGTTTCTTTGGATTTCTTCTGCACAAAGCCTTCATCTTTCAGTGTTGTTTTTGCAGCAACAGCACAAGATGATGAAGTTATGGTAAAATTGGGAGGAGGGTATGCTGCTAACAGAGTTGCAGCATCCCACTCGTGATTCCGAACGAGCTCTGAAAAGAGAAGCACCAGCGAAGCCATTCAGATTCAAGATCCAGATATGAATGTCTTTGTTCAAGTTCAAATTGATTTTGATGGGTCTGAGATCGAGAAAGATGTGAAAAAGCTTTATAAACAGAGTCACTCATCTTTTTTCTGTTGGCTCTGGTTTTATGTGACTCGGTTTCGGAAAACCCAAACATAAAACAGTGGTTTGTTCTGTTCCGCTGTGTCTTGCCGCTGATTTATCTCTCTTTATATGTATAAATAAATTCTAAATTAATTAATTAATTGAACTATATTTGATTTTAATGTATAATCAACGAGATAAAAATATATGTTTTACAGTTAATTATTACATTCATGGTTTTGAGGAATGTATTTTAATAGGATTTTAAAAGTGTATGTGTATCGTGTAAATCACTGCGACCGTGGTTTTTGATTTGAATTATGGAAGAATATCTAAAACGTAATACCAAAAGAAAAGGTGTAATAGGTTGCGTTGTATGACGCTAAAACGAGTGACTGGCCTAAACTACAATCCAACAAAACCACTAATGTTTTTTTGGCGGTTCTTGTGGGCAAAAAGTCAAGCCCACTGCCCCAACTCTAATCTTCTGTTTGATTATGGGAAAAGAAACACACGAAAATAATTGTAAATAAAAAATAAGTTGGGGGAAAATATATAAAAAATAAGATTAAGTATTTTGCCATTTGAATTAATGTTTTTAATGGTGCGATCATGTTAAAAAAATCAAAAAAAAAATTAGAATTAAAAAAACTTAAGATAAAGCTCAAAAAAGTGTCCCATCTGGGTACCAAATTAATCATCAATAAGAAATGGTATAGATATATAATATACTATGTAAGAAAAGAAGGAAAAAAAGTATATCAAATGAAAATATAGGTGTAATACTGTCTTGTAACTTTAAATATTGTTAATTACACAAATAATTTATTTTAGAAAAATGGAATTACACAATTATTTATACAATTAATTTATTTTGGAATAATAATTAATTGACACCTAAAAATATTAAAGGAACGTTATCTTGTTAGTTTAATAAATTATCATTCATTATAGTTGTTAGAATAAGTATTAATATTTGGATATACTTCCTAATGTAGATATGAATTGTACTAGTTTTGTATCTAAGATTCCAGTGTATTGTACATATGAATTGTGCCTTGTATAAGATTCTAGCGTAGTCTTTTTGATATTTCGTTTTTTCATTGTATAATATTTCTATCATTATAGATAGAAGATTATAAAAGAGGTCTTTCAAGTTCTATAATATATTTTTCTTTCTTTTTCTAATTTTAAGTTGATATTAGAAAAGGTTTATCCCGTTTCACCGGTCTCAACTAGGGATGTTAAAAAGTTTGTATATGATGGTATCTGTGGATAAAATTTGCATCAGGTAGAAAATAAATACTATAAATGGATACCCGTGGGTAATAGGTACGAATAATTTTTATATCCGCTTGTTAACAGTGCGGGTACGAATATCATAGTATTTGTACCCGTGGATACCCGTATCCGCTATACTTTAATTTAAATTAAAAATATATATAAAAAATGATTAGAAGAGTTTTCACTTTATTTTATTAAGACATGTTATACTTTTTATGTGATATTTGTCTCACTTTTTTATTTTATGATTGTGAAATCTTATAATATCATCGTAGATGCTGCCTCTAACATGCTTGACTCATTTTTTGCTGATATTGTAGCATTCTTTCCAAGAAATGCATGACAAACAAATGCGGTAAATAATTCGATAACATTTCAAGGAACGAAAAATTCTACCATCACCTTCCTAAATGCTTCCAATGCATCAGTTATCTTTGAAGAACATATTGGAGTCACTTTTTATCCGTACAAGTGAATCATATTCATAACTTTTTTCCTCCACATGTTTGAAGGCTAGTATACGACGAGAAAACTGTAAATAAATAATATTCTTTTCTCTTCTAATATAGAAAATATAATATATAACAAATTGTGTAAATATAAAATGCCTACAATACTG
>Ga0099823_1005863_pt1 | contig 12325 bp, 9 predicted proteins | sample CowpearedBW_FD_76831 | JGI IMG/M metagenome (GOLD analysis project Ga0099823, IMG submission 76831) | Root nodule microbial communities of legume samples collected from California, USA - Cow pea red BW | ecosystem: Host-associated > Plants > Roots > Nodule | place: USA: California | collected... | reverse complement strand
TCAATGAATCATACACTTGTGCGCTTTTAAAATTGTCTTCTCCAATATCATCAATCATATCCTCCATGCGATCTTCATGATATACATTCGACTCTTGAGATTGAGGTATGCTTGAGAGCTTTACAACTTCACCATGCTAGGTCCATGTTCTATAACTCTTTAAGAAATCGTCACAAAGGAGATGTTCTCGTATAAACTCAATTGATTGTCGTCTCTCGTTCAAACAATTAACACAAGGGCAATAATATTTTCCATTCACGAGTGTTGCATTTCGCTGAGCAAATTGAAGAAACTCTTCAACGTCATTCTCATACACATCAGTGATTCGACTAGCATTCACCCAACTCCGATCCATTACTACACAACATAAAAAGCTCGTTTATACTTACATTCAATATTCTCCAACTGTCCAAATGAATAGTTGAAGTTTATAAGAATGATTTTCTTGATGACTGAATAACTTCTTTAAATCATTGATTCTTTAAATCATTGATTGAAACCACTAAACTCATTTATAAAAACATTGTCGAGGATCAGACACCTTCGGACTCAACCAACACGTTCAATAATAACCATAAACATACAACAACAAATACAATCTTAATTAGGTATTCAATTCAAATTTAAATTTAATTCTAATTCTAATAAATATAAGAAATTAAAATTATATAAAATTTGAAAAAACTAACCATTAGGAGGTGAAAATTGTTGCCTACTGTGTTTGAACCTTCAGACCACCAATGCAACACTTAGAGGAGCCCTAAACAATCCAATAGAGGGCAGCGACAACAGATGGGATGGGGGGACAAACGGCGGCAACAACGAGAAGTGGCGACAACGGTGGGAAGCGGCAACAGCAGGAAGCGGTGGCAGCAGCGGGAAAGCAATGGCAGCAGCAATAAGCGAAAAACTTTAGACCACCAACGTCGAAGAACCCTCACCGACGCGGTGGTGTGATGGAAGGACGGCAGCACGAGGGCAAGCGACGAAGGGAAGGGGTGCGACGCTCTTTGGCTTTGGGAGGCGACTAACGACGGACGAAGCTCCGAAGCAACGACGTGGCTATTCGAATGGAGCGGAGAGTGGCTTCGTTAATGGTGGCGAGGTTCGCAAAGGTGGAGGAGTGGCTGCGTTGAACAGAGAGCAGCTGCGTTGAACAAAGAGTAACTACGCGGAGAGGGGCTGCACGGAGGAGCGCCTGTGATGACTGTGCGGTAGTCGTGCAGTGGTGGTGTGCAGTGGACAACGGTGGTGGTGTGCAGTGGACAACGGTGGTGGTGTGGAGTGGAGCTGCTGTAACGGGAATGAGAACGCAACGAGAAGAGAAGAAACGTGAAGACAAAAAGGAGAAACAAAGAGGAAACCCCTGTTGGGAAAAAAAGAATGTACGACATCGGTTATATGGGGAACCAATGTAGTATTTGTGTTATGTGCAGAAAACCTATGTTATATGGGGCAACAGATGTAATAGAGTTCGCAAAAATTTCAAAAATGCCACCGCGTACTATGCTATATTGATTTTTGTGTAACTGCTATAATATATTGTTGTGATATACTATTTCTGCACTAGTGACAACTTCGAATTTTAGAAACTCAATATATCAAAAACGCATCGACTTCTTGAATCAAATACAATCCACTCGAACATAATCCACTAAGCGAAGATTACAAACCAGCTTCAATATGCAATTAAGCAATGTATACACAAATTAATCTATGACAGCCCAACTACATTCATTAAACATAAACACAACCAAAACCTATAGACCCAATCTGATTATTAAACATAAACAACACAAGAATACCAACAACACACAGATTAAATGGTGAATACAGAAAAAAATAAGACATTACAAAACAAAAACCTCAAAGCTTCATTGCATTATCTTCAAGAAGTCAATAATTAGAAATTAGCAAGCCATGGAAATGGAGCAATAAAACACTTCAAAACGAAAATACCCCATGGGAGAAGATTCAAAAACATAAATAATGAAAACAGAACTTCAAACCCTAAGTTGGATCATATGGAAACATCAATTCAAGAGCAAAACAAGAATTATAAAGCTTCAATGGAATGAAAAGGCTATTGTAACATAGAAAACGAAAACCCGATAGATGGGTGCTATTTCAAGTCAATATTGTCAACACCCAATTTCATCCGGCTAAATAAATAATAGAATAAATAATAATATTTTTTTTTCAATAAAAAAATAAAAAAATAAAGTAAATAAGTTTTTTCTTTGGTTTTTCTTTGTCTAAATAATAATAATAATAGGATAATAGTAATAAATAAATAAATAAAAAGAAACAAATAGACTTTTTTAATCTTTTATGTATTTTCTTTTGAGGGGTTGTTTCTAATTTAGCCCAAAATACTCTATACACCCAAACCATTTTTTCTTGCCATTAATAGCAACCCAAAATTTAATTTTTCAAACCCCCACACTATGCTTTGTCGTTTCTGCTCCAGATCAAGAAGTTAGTCTAATATTTAGAAACATAATCTGTTCTAATATTTAGAATCATTTACTCTGATTTTGTGCTCTGATTTTATGACACCTCCTTTTCCAGATGTGGAAAATAGTAATATGTTTCTCAAAAATATATTTTTTCTAATTATAATTAATTTGTCCTTATCACATTTGATTTTGTGCTATGTTTTTTTTTCCTGTGAATTGATTCCCATAATGTGATAATATTAAGACCAATTTTTGCCTTTTAAATTTCGTTGTAATTAAGACAAACCTTTTTATGAGATTTCTTTAGATTTAAATTTTTATGTATATAAACCCATCAAGAAAAAAGAATAACAGATTTTTTCTTACCTTGAGAGACCTCTCTTAAAAAACCCAAAACCCACGGTTCATCTTGCTCTTGAGTTCTTTTCCGTAATCTTAAGCACCAAAAACCCACTCCCTCACTTCCGATATTAGTCATTCAACCACCCCACCTTGCTACCAGCTTCATCGAGACGTTTGTTTTTGTGGCAAATTTTGTTTGGTGCGATTCTTCCGGAGAAGAGTATTGGTAAGATTGTATTAATCTTTATCTACGTTAAGAATGATTTGATTTTGGTCTTCGATGTTTTTACAACAACTGTTAGTGCATACATAGTTTTTCCAAGCCTATAACCATTAATCATTTGTTTTATTATTTAAAACCCTTTAAATCTAAAAGCTTGCTTGAATTCAAAGTGTAAAGGCATTTTTGAAAAAGTGGCGCAGGTTTAGTTGTACTTTCTAATTCAGTCAAAATGATGATAAATAGGTGGGTCCCGTTTTTTAAGTATATATTTGTATATCGTTCATATATTTGAAAAAGAATCATACATTGATGTGGGTTTTGGTGTTAAACGTTAGCTTTTACATGTTTTTTCGTATCATATTAATAGCTTTTAAAATGGTCCATATTATAATCAATTTCTATAATGACTTTCGTTTGTAAGTAAATAATTAAAATTCGCTTTTAAAAAGAAATACTATAATGATTGTCCGCATCAACTTAGTATTTTATTTTCCTTTTTTTTGTTTTTTTAAATAAAAAATAATAATAATAATAATAAAATATGTTTTTAAGATGATCATCTGCATCGGTCTCGTATTTAATGTTTTTGTTTTATTCAACATATTTCCGAAAATTTAAATATCAACATTTTCATTAAAAAAAAACAACCAAAATGTTTTCAAATTTTTTTTATAAATTTTTTTTTTCATAAGAACTATGTGACCTTGATTCTCCATTATGAATGGAGATACGTAGGGGCAAGGAGTAATCCTTGTCGGGCCCAAAAAACAAAAATATTTTTTTTGTTTCTTTTGAATTTTCTCGTTTTATTAGTTTGGAAAAGAAATATTTAAAGGAGACCACATCCATTTGTATTTTAATTAGAGATACCGTCTTAGGATGGGCGTTGTAGGGTGCTAACACCTTCCCTACGTGTAACCTACTCCTGTGTAGACCTTGCTCCTTTTTTATGGTTTTCTATAGTTTCCTATAATAACTATGGTGGTGACTTCAAAAGTGGATTGTGTAGTTGTGCCATGGTGGATGTACTTCCCAAGTGGTCATTGTGAGAACCCCAACTAGAGTTTGTTTGCTTCTTTGGTACTCCCACCTCTTATTGTTTACCAACTGTTGTGGTAAATGCCATGAAGTGGGCCATAGCTCTAGTGACCTTGATATTTAGGTATTAGGAAACCATCCATCCTGGTGAGCGCATGTGTTTTACCTTAGATCCATTAGGCGTCAAACCTTTATTAAGGCAGAAAGGGAGATATACACGTCTTTTAATTCCTCGGGTTTCTTTCCTTTTGATTTTACATTAGTAATAAAATCATGCATGACATATTATTGCATCCATGTATTTATGTTTCGTCATGTCTTCTCATCATGTTTATTTGTTTTTAGGCTCGAAATTATAAAGCTATGATTAAATTTGGAAAAAAAATGCAAGTTAACATGGAATCTAGAATCAGGGTCAATTAGGATCTGATACTTTGAAGAAGAAATTGTCTTTTAGGGTTGTAAAAATTAATTTGAGAGTGTGATAACTAGGGCTAGAGATTAGGTTTTCTTTCTAACGCATTGATTTATAAGCTTTCTAGAGGGTTGGGTTTGGGTGGACTCTTTTCCATGTTAATTTTTATTTACTCACAACTTTATAATTTCTTAATAAAATAAATGATTTGCATTATGTTTTTTCCTTCCTTTTCTTTTTCTTATTTTATTTAATAAAAATAATAGAGCAAAAATAAAAAAAAAATACGGTAAGGCCAAGGCACCCCTATAGGACGCGAGCAAATAGTAAGAGTATGGAGGACTGGGAAACCGCACAAGAGACAATTAAAGAATATGTTAGCCAACTAAAGGACCAAGTGGGTCAAATCTTAAAGGCTTTGAAATCTCTAAAGACCTCAGAAGAATTTTCTTCTGCAAAATCAGAAAATCAGAAAATGAAATGCCAAAGCTACTAAATGTGCATAAAACGTAAAGCCCACAATAGGTGATGTCATTAATGCATATAAACGCGAGAAAATAGTGCTAAAACATCAATGAAAATGTGACCTAAATTTAATGGTCACCTCATTATGGCACTTAGTATTTACAAAAGTGCCACTTAAGGCTGTAGAATTACAAAAATGCCAATCTGCGCACAAAATCTAGCCCAATCACTTGAGTGACATGGAAATGAGGTGAAAATGATGTGGAAGATCTTCATCTTAAGATTAATGTCAAGGCCCCAAAACTTGCTTCACAAAAATACCTATAAAATAATTAGAAATGAAACTATACAAATTAATATCAAATTAATCAAAATTCAGAATAATGGTCTAATGAAACCAAATTGATGAAAATGCACTAAAGATAAACAATTAAGCACTAAACATCAATAAAGATGAGCACAAAAAGGCAATGGAATAAGGGAAAATAATGACTCATCATTAATACAACAATTCATTTAACTTCTCTTTATTGTTTGTTGTAGGTACATCTCTGATTTAGGAGGAAGTAAATAACCAAAGTTGTGGTTCCTTATATATCTTTCTGATCTGAGGAAAAATCATCTTCAATAAGGAGGGTATGACGAAAACCCATGCAGGGAGCTATAACATGACCCATGGATAGGAGAATGAAAGAGGAAGAAGGAGTTCAAAGAACTACTGTTGTAGAGTAGCTTGTCTTTTCCTTCTCTTAGCTTTGTGAAAATGAAATAACTCTTTCGTTTAGTCTTTGTATTTTGGCCAAACTTATATTTCCTTTAGGTCTTGTATGATGGCCATTTTAAGTGTGACATCCTCAATTTAGTCAATTACAACAATATTATAATTGAATAAATCAAGCAACGTCTGCAGATTTATAGTATAGGAAGGAATCTCGTTCAACATTGTCATCGTCGGTCACCAGGTGGGTCTCCTTCACCTTTCCAATAGGTTCACGTCAAATATTAAGAATATAAATGCATGTAAAAGCAATAAGAGAAAGCATGTGGTAGAAATTGTCATTATTTACATCTAGAAAGCGTCACTTTATATAGAGCAAGAAAAAGGTTGTTATTGCAGTGGTTCACTTGAAACTGTCATATTATACTTTGTGGCGTCACGAGTGATGACGGTTTTCAAAATTGCACACATGTAAATAGTGAAAGTTAAAACCGCCACAATATACAAAAATAAAATCTACAGTTTACACAAGTTTTTGTACTGAATGAAAGTATTCATTTCAGTGTTAAGCTTCAAGAGTTGACTTTCACTTGTTTGATGACTTTGTCTTGTTTGGCATAGATACTTGTCTAATGCCTTTGTATGCTAGCATTGACTCATCTAATGTAAGACCTAGGAAAAACTTAGAGTATTCAGGTGAAGTGATATGTTTTAGTAAGAATTTTTTTATTGGGTAGTGGTCACGTGGTCTAATATTGCGAGACACATGGAATAACTAATCGAGTAATTTAAGTTGTTATTTTATTTAATTTAATTATGAAATATGGAATATATGTTTTTTAAATTGTAGTGCATATATTATAATGAGAAAACATATGACTTAATGGTTGTGTATGCGTTGATATGTGCAAGGGTAAGGGTTTGACCCTAGCTAGCCACATAATAGAGTTCATTTATGTTGTATTTTTCCTTTCTTTTTTTTCTCTTTCTTCCATTTTTTCACGTGCCTCATTGGTGTTTTGGGATTCTCTTGTTAGTTGATTATGGGTTGCTACCACGTTATAGATAATTTAAAACGACTAAGATATTGTTGTTATTTTTCACTTAGAATCTTAACGTAACTATTTGAAACTTAGAAAAATGTAGATTGAAAGCTACTAACATGCTAGGGGAAGCTTTGACCTTTTCTCTTTTTTTATACTTTCTGATTGATGATTGAGACTTTAAAAAAGCATACCTTTGTGGTGGAGTGTTTTTTTTACTCTTGTGGTTTTTGTTTTATGCACCATTTATTCATGTTTGGATTCCATGAATTCCCTACCTTGCGTGTACTCTCAAGTGCCCTGTACGTTGAAGATTTATTCGGGAAAATCTACTTTCACCTTACCATCTAATATTAGGCAGCATGATCCTTCATTGCTGAAACGTGTGAAGAAGAAAATAGCAGGATGCTGGCAAAAGAATGCAAGAGCAGAATGGTGATCAGAGAGAATGGGAGTATAAACGAATGTGAAGACTTCTGTTATTAGTGTGAGGAAAAATATTACAAAGCTCTAGGTTCCAAACGAATGAAGTTCCTTACATACAGAAAAGGAAAAGAGTAACAGCGGGAAAAAATAGAAAAACTGACTACCAGAATCTAAAACAAACAAAACGGAATTTAAAATAGATTCTAACTCCCTACCCCCACAAGCTAGAAATTTAAATTAAGATTGCCAAGCTTGGAATTGAGTTGTGTGAAGATTATAGGAGGAAGAACCTTTGTCATAATGTCGGCAAGCTGATGATTGGTCCTAATAGGGAGGAGTTTGACCAAGCCTTGTTGAATATTTTCTCTTATAGTGTGGCAATCTATTTCTATGTGCTTATTATGCTCATGGAAAACGGGGTTATTAGCAATTTTGATGGCAGAAGTGTTGTCACAGTGAATAGTTGCAGGTTGTGCGATTGTGATATTCAGATCGTGCAACATATAAGTAAGCCAGTGAACTTCACACACAGTTTGTGCTAAAGCTTGATACTCAGCTTCAGAGGAGATCCTAGATATAGTGGTTTATTTCTTTGATTTCCATGCTATGAGGGTGTTGTCGAGATAGACCAAAAATCCTATTACAAATTGTCGTGTGTTAGTACATTCAGCCTAGTCTAAATCACTATATGATTTGAGATGAATATCACTCTTTGCGTTAAGAAAAATTCCTTGTCCGATTGACCCTTTTTGATAACGAAGGATTCTGAACACAGCTTGATGATGGTCCTTAGTGGGTGCAGAGACATATTGACTAAGATGATTGAAAACATCAATGATGTTGGGCCTTGTGTTGGTCAAGTAGATGAGTTTCCCAATCAGTCTAGGATAGGCTATGGGATCAGGAAAGACTTCACCATCTGCATGATACTTGACAAAAAAATTCATAGGGGTGCTAACAAGAGAGCAATTTAACATGGCATTTTCAGACAACAAGTCAATAATGTATTTTCTTTGAGAGAGAATTATGCCTTTACTGCCTCGGGCAATTGCAAAGCCAAGAAAGTAATTTAGATTTCCCATATTGTTTAGTGTAAACCGTTGATCAAGCAAAGCAGTTAGATGATGTATATTTTCCACATTATTTCCTGTGACAATTATGTCATTAACATAAACTAAGAGAAGAGTGATTTTACCGTGATCTTTATGAGTGAACAAGGATTGGTCAACAGAAGATTGTTTAAAGTTGTGACTAAGAAGAAAATAGGATAGTTTGTCATACCACTAACGGTTGGCTTGCCGTAAGCCATATAGAGACTTGTGTAGAAGACATACCTGTTGAGGATCTGTTTTCGTTATTCCAGGAGGCACATCCATATATATAGTTTCATCTAACTCATCATGCAGGAACGCATTGTTGACATCAAGCTGAATTAATTGCCAATTTTTAATGGCAACCACAACAAGAATCATTCGTACTATTGTGATTTTGGCCACAGGTGCAAAGGTGTCATGGAAGTCCATCCCTTCAAGTTGAGTGAATCCTTTTGCAACTAAGCGGGCTTTATGTCTCTCTATAGAACCATCAGCTTTATGCTTTAACTTGTAGACCCATTTTGCAGCCTATAGGAGAGCATGTGGCATGAAGTTTGACTAATGTCCATGTCTTGTTTTGTTCAAGAGCTTTTAACTATGTATCCATGGCAGCTCTCCAATTGGAGTCTTGAACAGTCTCGTTGAAGGATTTTGGCTTATTATTACTATCAATGCTGAGGGTGACCTATTGGAAATGAGTAGACAATCTAGATAGAGAAACATATGATTGGATGGGGTATTTCGAAGACCTGACACAAGCTAAATCAGTATGATAATCTTTCAAATATGCATGAACACTTTTAGTTCTGTGAGATCTTCTCTGACCAATGTCAATAGCACTAGATTGTTCAGAGTTGTTAACTTGGTTACTGATTTCAGAATGTGCAGAATTATTAGCTTGTTCACTTATATCAGATTGTTCAACTCCAGAAACAATATCACTATATGCATTATCACGCTGATCAAAAGTAGAGTTGTATGATTGATTAACAAGCAAACATATATCAGTGTTTTTAATAGTAGAATCATCAATGTTAATGCAGGTAGGAAAAATATCTTCATAAAATAAGACATTACGAGACACTTTGATATCATGATGTTTCAAATCAAACACTATGTGCCCTGTTGTCTTAGACGGGAAACCAAGAAAAATGCCAAGTTTTGCACGAGGATCAAACTTAGAACGCTTAACAGATATGGTTTGCGTATAGCACAGAAATCTAAAAACTCTAAGATTTTTTAAATTATAAAAATCACCATATATCTTTTCATAGGGAGTAGAATTTTGGAGAAAAGGAGTAGGAGTTATATTAATTAAGAAAGCAACATGTGTAAGGGCATAAGACAAAAATGTGTTGATATTTTAAATTGAAAAATTAAAGCCCTGGTTACATTTAGCAAGTGTCGGTGCTTTCTCTCGGCAATCCCATTTTGTTCGGGAGTCTCTAAACAGCTGGTTTGATGTATAATGCCTTTAGAGCTAAAGAACTCACTCATTTTATACGAAGCAAAGGTGTCAATATTTATGGCAACATTATCTATAGCCCCTAAATCTAGAATCCATTTCTCATTATTATGAAAGAAATTACTACATTTAAAGATATTACCTGGCTCAACAACGTTAGAAGAAATGCTACTGATGTGACTTTGTTTATGAGTGGTGGTATCAGATTCACCCCCAGGTTTAATCAAAGCCATCAAAGCTTGATACTGCTATTGAGTAAATTTCACCTCCTGGTCATCCTCATCATTCTTGAGTTCATTGGATTTGGCTTTAGCACTAAAGGTTTTATGACCTACAGGTAGGAATCCATGCTTCTTATAACAAACATCCATGCCATTTCTGCCACAATGAGTGCAAACATGCTTTCCACCTCTAATATTAGGAAAACCATTATTCTTGTAGCAAACAGACTCAACATGACTCTTTTTCCTGCAAAATGAACACGTTGTTGCTGAGACATTGGCCACAGCCACAATTTTACTTTCTAGATTGCCAATCATATGAGATAGGGGGTAAATGATCCATTAATAGAACGAGTGCTTTGATATTACCATATTGCTCATTCAAGCCTCTTACGAATTGCATCTCACGATCTTCCGATTTCCTTTGGGTGATTAATTCTGAAACCTTGCAAAGACCTTTGTAGCTATAGATTGGATCTGGACAAAAGTTCTCAAGTTCATCCCAAATGACCCTTAATTTTGTGAAATAATCGCTAACAGTTTGATCACCTTAAAAGAACCGAATCTTGAGGTCTTTCCATATCTCTTCAGCGTTCTCAACCATAGAATATATTGCCTAATTTGTGGTGAAATAGAATGCACAAGCCAAGAAACAACCATATTGTTGCATCTTGTCCAGGCATTACATAAAGTAACAGCATTTTTAGGTTCAACAGTGACCCCATTCACGAACTGTAGTTTGTTCTTGGCACTCAAGGCTGTCAACATAGACCTGCTCCATGAGTGGTAATTTCCTAGATCTAACACATGCGACACAAGAGCAACTGCCAGACTTTCTCCAGGATGTAAGTATAGGTGACTTTCATTGGTGATGGATATCTTTTCAGAATTCTCTTCTTTAGTCATGATGGAGAAAGAAGAAGACAAAGCAGTGAAAGAACAAGGAAAAAAATAACAAGCAAGGTGAGAGAATCAAAGTAGGCAAACCAGGCGCAGCAGAGCTCTTCAATCGAAGAGCTCTGATACTATATTAGGCGGCATTATCCTTCATTGCTAAAATGTGAGAAGAAGAAAACAACAGGATGCTGCAAAAGAATGTAAGAGCAGAATGATGATCAAAGAGAATGGAAGTATAAACAAATGTGAAGACTTCTACTATTAGTGTGAGGAAAAAGATTACAAAGCTCTAGGTTCCAGAGGAACAAAGTTCCTTATATACACAAAAGGAAAAGAGTAACAGTGGGAAAAATAGAAAAACTGACTACCAGAATCTAAAACAAACAAAACATAATTTAAAATAGATTCTAATACATAACGAGTCACGTGAGCCCTCTTTTGTGAGGTGTTTGGCATTCCACGAACCTTGGTCCATGCTATATGTAACACAACAATTTTGGGACGTCACAGAACGTTAGAAAAAATTTTCATTTAGCAAAAAAGGAATTAACATTGAAAATGTACTAATAAAAACTTTTAATTTAATTTAAATTACATAGTTCAAACTGTCACTTTGTCAAAAACTTCCAATAATATTTGCGACCAAAAGAAAATTACGAAATTTTTAGTATCTGATTTAAAACAACTAAATAAATTATAAAATCTCCCGAGTTCACCCCAACCTCTCGTCAATATACTCCATGCCAAAAGCATCTACATTATCATCTGCTCCCGTATAACACACACGTTATACGATCATCGCACATACAACAAACACACAAACAAACAAATAGGGGTAAGGTAACCATAAACAATGATATTCATAAAAGAAAATCAAAAATAAAACATGTCCAATAATGCTCAACATCGCATTCAAGTAACACGGAAACATTATGATCACAATCCATCCTTGGTTTGAACACCCAAACCCCCAAATAAAACAATCATACTAAACCAAACATAGCATCACATTCATTTAAAATCTTCAAACATAGTGATTTTAATCAAGTTTGGTTTTCCGCGGCCTCTCACCCCACAACAACATCTAGTTTCCTAGAACAGATGGTTCGATGTGTCCCACTTAACACAGCCAGATTGTCTCCCTTATTCCTCAAGGAATTATGAGTAAAAACGTTGATGCATCGCACATCGAGCACTATACTCGCAACGAGCCAAAATAAGGTGAAACATCTTTCCCTTCCCCACTGCTTCACACAGGCGAGAGTGTATAATAGTCGAACCAATCCTCTATTACTGCTTCACACAGGTTAAGAGGACCCCTTTCCACTGCTTCACACAAGCGAAAGAGTCTTCACTAGGTTCCTAGGTACGAAAAATCTCACACAACATTTAATTCCGCCAAGAGCTCTTCAAGCAAGACAAACACTTCCAACGTACAACACATTAGAATTATCGATTGCCAACAACACACCACCACATCATGCATAGCAATAGTTCCATAACAAATACACACCACCAC
>Ga0099823_1005861_pt1 | contig 12326 bp, 8 predicted proteins | sample CowpearedBW_FD_76831 | JGI IMG/M metagenome (GOLD analysis project Ga0099823, IMG submission 76831) | Root nodule microbial communities of legume samples collected from California, USA - Cow pea red BW | ecosystem: Host-associated > Plants > Roots > Nodule | place: USA: California | collected... | reverse complement strand
ATAATAAATAAAATTAACTGTTAAATTTAAAAGATTTAATAAATAATTATATTATAAAGAATATAATATTACGAGATGTGTCCACGTTAAAGAAAATATCTGTATATGTATATTTTATATAGATAACGCACCGTAGTGTTATGGACGTTAAGGAGAAGTAACATGTGGAAGGGAAGAAATTTCAAGAATACCAGAGATCCTCTTAATACAGTTCCAAATTATTATCTATAAAACACGTATTGCAGACAGTTGATTGTTTCCCACGTCTTTGATCAATAACTTCCAAGTTTTGCACCTTTCACGCTTAGTACAATTCTGATATGTTTATCCCCAGTTTCAGTTGCTACATAATCCATATTAGATTTCTTAATGGGTTGTACATATAATTAACTACAAGGATCTCCACTCTTGCTCCATTCACTGTTGTTCCGATTCGTTACCATACCCTCACTTGGAAATGGCAGAAGGAGCCCTGGCCTCTGTTTTCGAACATGCTACACCAAGAACTAACGTTAAAAATGTTAAAAATGTTTCACCTATGGTGTCCTCTTACAAAGAGCGCATACGTCCGATCCTTGACGCTCTTGAGAACCTGAGGCGCCTAAACATCACCAAAGAAGGGATACAGCTTCCAACCATAGTGGTAGTTGGTGACCAATCAACAGGAAAGTCCAGTGTCTTAGAATCTCTGGCTGGAATCAACTTACCCCGTGGACAAGGTATCTGCACAAGGGTGCCCTTAATCATGAGGCTCCAAAATCACTCACTTCACGAACCTGAGTTGGAGCTGGAGTATAATTGCAAACGTGTACCCACGGATGAGGCTCACGTCTCTGAAGCCATTTGTGATGCCACAGATGAACTTGCCGGCTCTGGGAAAGGAATTTCGAACACCCCATTAACTCTTATCGTCAAGAAGAATGGCGTTCCTGATCTCACTATGATCGATCTTCCTGGCATTGCGCGAGTGCCTGTTCAAGGTCAACCTAAAGATGTATATGACCAGATTATGAAAATTATTATGGAGTATATAAGGCCTGAGGAGAGCATTATTCTCAATGTTTTATCTGCCGCTGTTGATTTCTCTACTTATGAGTCCATTAAGATGTCACAGAGTGTTGACAAAACGGGAGAGAGGACTCTTGCTGTTGTCACAAAAGTTGATATGCCCCCGGAGGGACTGCGTGAGAAGGTAACTGCTAATGATGTGAACATCGGTCTTGGCTATGTGTGTGTAAGAAATCGCATTGGAGACGAGTCCTACGAAGAAGCTCGTGAAGAAGAAGCCAAACTATTCAAGACACACACGCTTTTGTCCAACATTGACAAGTCCATTGTTGGTATTCCGGTTTTGGCAGACAAGCTCGTTCAGCTTCAAGCGGCTAGTATTTCCAAAATACTCCCTGAGATTGTTAAGAAGATCAATGACAGGCTTGATTCTCAGCTTGCCAATCTGGAAAAATTTCCCAGGAAACTCACCTCCTTGGTTGATGTTATGTCTGCATTCATGGATGTCATTGGGTTGACAAGAGAGTCCCTAAGCAAGATTCTTTTGAGAGGAGAATTTGACGAGTACCGTGATGACAAACAAATGCACTGCACGGCTCGCCTTGTAGAAATGCTGGATCAGTATTGTAATGATCTTCGCAATGGTTGTGAAAGTGATGCTGGAGAGAAGTTTTTGATGGAAGAAATTAAGGTGCTAGAAGAAACCAAGCGGATTGGACTTCCAAACTTCATCTCACGCACTGTTTTTCTTACTCGTTTACACGATAAAGTGGAATCCATTTCAAACATTCCAATTAAGTTCATTGGCAAGGTTTGGGACTATCTTGAGGAAGTGGTCGTGAGTGTTCTGAATCGTCACTCTGAACACTATCACCAACTTCAGACATGTCTACGACTTTGTGGGCAGAAGCTTATTGCTAAAATGAGGGAAAATTCTATGAAATATATGAAAGAGGTTGTGGAAATGGAGAAACTAACTGATTACACTTGCAATCCTGAATACACAAATGAGTACAACAAACTAATTGGCAGTCAGAATTCTTTGGTTGATAGAGTTAAAGCACATTCTTCTCAGACAGTTATTAATGGTTTTGGTGATGTTCAGGTTAGTCATCTGACTCAGTACACAACTTTAGTTCCACAAGCTTTTGACTTGAAAGCGAGACTAACAGCATACTGGAAGGTTGTGCTTCAGAGACTTATTGACAACACTGCACTGCATTTGCAATTTAGCATTTTCAATCTTTTAAAGAAGGATCTAGGGTGTGATGTTTTGAAGGATATGGTGTCTCCCAGTGCAGATGGAATAGAGAGATTGTTTGAGGAAACTCCTTCAGTTGCTGTGCAGCGTGACGATCTCAATAGGAGCATTAAGACTCTTAAGGAAAGTAAGGAAGTGGTGGCTAGCATAATTGACAAAATTTCTACCTATGCTAATTAAAATTAACGTTGTCTTTTTTTATGTTCGTGAAGTGTTGCATCTAAGGTTTTAGAGCAAGTGTCCGTTAAGTGTTGGTATAAATAGATGTATGGTTTTTAGGTTGCTGTGTTCTCTAGGTTTAGCTTGGTGTGTGTTGGAGTTGTATAACTCGTAATGTGTGATTTGGCTCCTACGTGAGTTATTGTTTTCTTGTTTCATGCAATTTGATAATTCAAACTTATTTAGCATCACATGTTAATAATGTGTTGACGTTTTATCCTTGTTCTTTGAATACCCTAAAGTTCTTTCCTGCAAAATGACTGACTTGAACTCTTAATGTTGCATTGTTTTGTTCTTTCTGTTTGTCTTCAAGAGTATCCGTCTGTCCCTCAATTTCAGTTGTTTATATAAACTTTAAGTTGTACTTTTGTTTATGTATGATTTCAATATTCATTTTATACATGATTGAAAATTTAATAAAAAGATTAATATCCATTAACCTATCTGATAAAAAAAAAAAAAACAAATGGTAGAACATAAGTTAACAGAATTAGGTTAGTTGCTGCAAAATCCAACTTTCACTCTATTTAATTGTGTTAATAAACTGTTCTTCCCCTTTTGTTTTCTTTTTCAAAATTCAACACAAGATAAAACGTGGAATGTGGCCACCCATAATCAGAAGGTTCATACCAAAAGCGCATTTTCATCCGTTAGAAACACATAATTTATTGCAGATTACATTGGGGGTATGAATTAAGCTTTTGCCATATTTTTGTGTGTAAAACTAGGAAGAGACTCCAAGCAGCAAACTATATTACCACGGTAGAAACCAAAAGTATTTACATAAGTCAAAATGGCTAAAGAAAATATAAAGATTGAACATCATAAAAAGCTTTTAACTCTTACATGTAACCTAATTTATAATTCAGAGATGGCTTTACTTGTAGCAATATATTTGTACACTACTAAATACAAAAAACAAAAATAACAAAATAAAGGTGACACAAGGAAAAATATTGTCGTGCTCCTTTGGAGAGACCTGTGCAGAAAGCAGTAAAGTACTGAAGTGAAAATGGAAGGTTATATGCATGTGCGAGGAGTAATCTTGCTTACTCTGGCTGTCTATGATAAAAAATTTGATCCTCAATATTACTGACAGGGGTAGCTAACTATTGTCAACTGAACAATGATCCTCAATATTACTGCTAGTGTGAGTATTACCACCAGAGGCTGAGCTGAATATATGAGTCGATGAATTACCACTCAAACTCTGCTTTGATCGATGTTGATTGAGGTCCCTTAAGGCTTTGAACCTTAAATCCTCACTGTAGGTACTTGGTTCTGGGATTGCATCAGGAATATCTAATTCTCCTTCAAACATTTTCACCACCTCAGACATCGTAGGCCTAAGAGATACAGAAGCATTTGTGCACAGGAGAGCAATTCTAACCACCTTTTCTACTTCCGTTTCATTAAGCTCTTGCTCCAACCTTTCATCAACAAGCCCCTCTAATTTCTTAGCTTGATTTAACTTACATGCCTGCAAATATCAATTACTGTTTATCTTTAAACAAGTAATGACAAAAAAGAATGAAGGGTTTATACTTAAAAAATACAGCTAGAAGCATTGAGCATACCCAATCCAAAAGACAAGCACTTCCATCGTCTGGTAAATAATTGTTATTGCTTTTCCCACTAACAATTTCTAATACTACAACTCCAAAACTGTAAACATCGGCCTTGTATGTAAGATAGCCCCATAATGCATATTCTGGTGCCATATATCCTCTACGACCAAAAAAAAAAGGAAAAGCAAATTTAGATACTGGCAAATAATATTTTGAGATTTATGTATGATTAATGCAAAGGCAACCTACATAGTCCCAGCAACTCGGGTGCTGATATGGGTCTTCTCTGTTTCATCAAGCCTAGCCAAGCCAAAGTCAGATATTTTTGGATTCAAATCAGCATCGAGTAACACATTAGAAGCCTTGATATCTCTGTGCACTATCTTGAATCTTGACTCATCATGGAGAAATGCTAGACCTTTCGCTATGCCAATGCAAATCCTAAACCTTGTGGGCCAATCCAATTTAAGCTGTTGGTTCTCACTACCTACAGAGATCATGGGGCCTTACAAACATATTGCTGAAATCCCCTTCAGAGGGATTATAGGGGAAATAATTTAGGCATAGAGAAATATATGTAAAGATCAGATTTATTCATACAGAACTTCTCAGATGACCACATAGGATCAAGAAATTGATGGACCAGTAGTGACTAACCAAATAAAGCTCTGGCCAGGCTGTTATTTTCCATGTACTCATATACCAACAAAAGTTGTTCCCCTTCCGCACAATATCCATGAAGCTTTACGAGGTTGGGGTGTTGCACACAAGATATCAACCCTATTTCATTTATGAATTCACGATTTCCCTGTCTTGATTTTGATGACAATTGCTTTACCGCTATAAAAGTACCATCTACTAATTGGCCCTGCATTGTCGTATCCCAGTTACCAGAAACCTAGTGTGCCAGGCATAAACAGAAAATTCCATTTAAATAAAGTAAAATTATTTGGAAGTTGTATAAAAACCTTGTATACGGGACCAAAACCTCCTTCTCCAATCTTATTAGCAGAAGAGAAGTCATTGGTGGCAGCTCTGATATTCTCCAAGCTAAAATTACCTGACTGCATATCTCCATCTTTTGCATCTGCCCATACAAGCCATGCGAAATTTGTATTAGTCAGTAGTTATCTATATATCCTATTGTAAACAAAAGCCTCAAACTTATCAGCTCTGCATAAATTAAATAGTGATCGAAAACAATATAATTAGTTTGTTCAAACTTTTATTGCCACTCCCCTATGGATATTTCGTACAATTCATCTTTCAAAGTATAAGACTTCACCTTCTTTCTGTCGCCGTTTCCCTCTGACAAAGCTTTTCCACTTCCACCATATGAGTCCAGATATAAATAGCACTAAGCATACAGCACCGGCTACAATGGCAATGATTATCGAAACAGCAACTTTCTTTTTTCCGGTTGAGCAAACTCTAGAATCTGTTCGAAGAACAAGGTATACTGAATTTTATTCAACACTATTCATATGGTCGCTTTAAACACCTAAAAAGTCATCTCACCCATAAGATTGCTGTCAATACTAAAATGTGTAGCCTTCAATTGATATGTATGTAGAAATGATATTGAGAGTATAAGAAATGCTTACGTAAGTGACAAGAAACAGACATTGCATTTGATCTTTACTAAGAAGATCAAGAAAGCCATATGAAGAATGCTATTTGAGAAACAGAAAAGAGCATACCAAATATAAAAATGAAAGCAAAACTACTATTTCATGACGTTCTTTTTCTCCAAGGGCATTCTTTTTTCAATAGTAGCAGAGTGGTGTATTCTAGAAAAGTGATGTTAGACGTAGACACCATAAACTTTCAAATTTAAATACAATAAATTTACACCCATCGTGCCATGGGGCAGTATTCACCTGAAATCACAGATATAGCTGATACAAGAGGGCCATAAACTCCAACATCAGGAATTCTAGTCGTTCCTTTTCCAGCCCAGTAGAATCTGATCTCCAAGACATTATTTGTGATGCTGATATTGTGTATAGGCAGTACCAGTGGTTTTTCAGCAACATTTGTTTCATTCTCTATATTGAAATTCTTGTGAGTGATTCTTCCCTGAGACAAAGTCAATGCATTAATTCATAATCCGGAAATTAAAGTAAAATTAATTAGTTAAATCGGTTACCTGTACATAAATATCAAATATGCGCTTGCCAAGACTTTTATATGTTTTATCATTTGTAAACTGTATCTCAGCAAAGTGAAGGTTCACAGTATAGTTCCCATTTTGCATGCAGTTGTGGAAATAAGTAAGCGTAATTGGAGATACACGAGCCGTTTTATATAATTCTGGCATATTTGAAGATGGAAGAGATACAGTGTAACGCACGTTCTGGGCCTCAAAATCATCCATGAAGTCCCCGGTGCTACTAAATCCCCAGTGATCATCATCACTGTAGAAATAAGTTGCAGTGCCACCCTGAACATTTTCGTCTCCCGCATAAAGGTTTTCTCCTCTATCATCTCTTACCCTTACATCCTTCCCACCACAGTTAACATGTAAACAACTTGAAACTGAAAAATGGTTGAGAAATTAAAAGTGTAAGAGTTTTTTTTTTTTTGTCACAATGAATAAGAAAATTTACAGTACAAAATTTGATATGCAATTACCATAACAGTCATACAAAGCAAAGAGTTATTTTATACTATGCATTTACTTAGATTTCAACATTGCAACATATACACATATTTATATCACCTTACAATTTTCGTCATTTGATTAAGCAACATTTCCACTCGTGTACACTTTGATTCATCCTTCTGATTTGTGGTAATTTTTAGGTCTTGCATTCTCTGGCTTACCAGTTTTTTTTATTTTAGAAAATTAAGGCATACTTTTTTTAATTTTATTCAGAGCTATTAATATATATGTTAAGTAGGATGAGAGATATCATTCAAGGGGTGCTGACATTCTAAATAGTAGAGAAAAATATAGTCAAGTACAATAAGATTTTCTAATACAGAGAATATTGACGTGGAGAATAAGTTCTCATTAGGTAGAAAAAACAAAATTAAATACTATATAAATTAAAAGACCTATAACCTCATTATTTTAAGATTTTAGGAATAAAATTTGTGTCAAATCTTTCATATATGTAAGATTAAACTCAATGACTATAACTCATGTATGAAAAAATATATATAAACCTAATCGGTTTAATATTTTTAAATCATGTAATTTAATATAACTTACACCGTGAACAGCTGAAATTCTTGGAGCAAGGAACATACTCCTCTCTGTCAATTGAAAAATAGATATTCGGTAACAGTTTTCAAATACAATTTAATTAGTAGCATGTACTTATAAAGAAGTTTGAATTGCTTCTAGCAAGTTGTAATATATCTTTTGACAACATTATTCCATACATTCTCGTCGATAAATTTTTTGTTGGACATTATAAAATACATTCAGTACTAAATTATGTATTAGAAAGACAGTGTCAATGGATGTATTGTTTGCATTGCCTAAGAAGTTGCATACGAATATCCACTATTTATTGCTATATCATTTTCTCATGAATTAAAGTAGAAATAAATAATGATGTCAAAATAATAGTCAGGACTAGCACAGCACTTGTTTGGTCTACATGGCAATTAAATTCTTGAAAATAAATCATTTTTCAATTAGGCTTCTTGTCTAACCAAAACTAGAGAAGGGGATCTTACAACTTATTCTTCAGAATCGAGCTTCTGAACAAATTCAGATTCAAGTTCCTACTAAGTGAAACAATGAGAAACAAAATTCAGTTTAGAAAAATATCAACTTGAAAAATGTAAAGGAAGGAAATACTAATGAAAATGTTTTGACTGACATGCCATCCTGACAAGCAGGTTGCTCATAGTCTTGCCAAGTGAAGTTGTTGTATGATAGATCACTGTGTCCAACACAATAAGAGAGCTTTTGTCAATAAACCATAATAATTGAAGTCCAAGTCTGGTTATAATTATGTTCTCACACTAAAAGATGAAATTAAACCATTCAAGACCAGTTACTGATAAAATATCTTCTACTATTCAACACATATTAAAATGCCATCATGGGTTCCCACCCTGTTTCAATCTTTTCCCAGAAATTAATATATAAAAGATCAAATGGAAAAGAGGTGAAGAAATGCAGCAGATGAGATAATACTTAGCATTTGCTGTTGTATTCATGCCCTTAGAGGAGATTCAACAGTATGGTTTTGTACTTATACGAGAGTAAAACCTTAATTGCAGATTAAGAATTTTGAAGCACAAGAAACTTACATGCTACTTCCATCCTTCAGGACTGAATTCGGTATATTGCCACTAAGCATATTACCTGTTAGGTAGCTAACAGAAGCAATGCCAAACTGTTTAATTCGTTGTGTCAATACGTGAACATAAAAACAATTATTCAGTTTCATTATTTAAAACTGCGTACATTAGAATCATGGAAATTGGTTGAAAAATATCTCACTTCAGAGGAAAATTTGCTTTCAAATGCAGAGATTTGTTATCTGCATAAGCTCTTCTGCCTTTTTTTTTAAGTCAAAACTATACATTAGAGTAAGATGCTTACATAAATCTTAGACGCCTTGCACTTATAATTGATGAAATTCCCCCAACGAGCATGTTGAAACTGACATCCCTATCATAAATTTTTGAAAATATAGAATTTCAATTTTAATGAGGCAATGCCCTTTTACACGAAATATGTAATCATACAATAATATAAGAAGCTTGTATAACAAATTAAAACAAGTCAATAACAACTATAGTGCCGACTCATAAATCTTAATACACAGTACACACATGCGGAATAAACATATTATAGGTCTACAATCTTGACACGTTTACTTACAAAATCGCCAAATTCCTCATTGTCCATACGTATGAAGGTATAACACCAGATAAGTTACAACTCCTTAGAATCCTTAAAACACAAAATTCAATTGCGTTAAACTTCAGACTAATGGTTGAAGGAATATATATATATTCCCATTTAAGAAACAACATGTGAGAAAATATTATCACCAGTAGACGTACAATATAGCCAAGTTTGCCATGTTTTCCAGATGAGGAAAGACCTGCGCAGGACTTTCTATATCACTGATTCTTCTGTATAAGTATATGCGCTACCATGAGCTAGAATATAAATATGATAGACAAAATGAAGCGCAAAATGTACCATGATCGAAGTACTAAAAGGAAGATATACTCACAGCATAACCAAGTTCTTCAAGAGAGAGATATTTGATGGGAGGGGTCCCTCTAGTCCACTTGCATGCATTTCTCTTCACAGATTTTACATTGGTAAGAGTGTGGAGTTAGAAACCATATAAGATTCAACATTAACTAAGAAAGGAAGTAGAATCTCACAGTCTTTGAAGAAGTTGCCAGCTCTGTATGAAACTAGGTATTGTTCCAGTAAAATTGTTATCATTTATTCTACTGCAATGTGATAATGAATTGTATGCATGAGATGCAGTGTTTATGAGAGGGTTATAATTAAGGAGAAGGAACACAATCATAGCTCACAAGTCAGTCAAATTTTGTAGTCCAGCAAGTGTAAGTGGTAAGTTCCCAGTCAATTGATTGGATGACAGAACCCTTCAGTGTTAAAATTACAGAAAAAAAAATCTAAGAAAACATGATATCTTACAAGAGAAAGTAAATAAAATATTAAAAAAATCAAATAATATTAAAAAATGAAAACAAGAAAAGGAATTGGGATGCCTAACAAGGTCTGCAAGTTGATTAGTTTCCCAAGCTCAGGTGGAACAGCACCAGAAAACTGGTTTGCTTCAAGCATCCTAATTGGAAACAAAAACAAACGCAGAGGTTAGTGAGGATGTAAAACAACATACTACCACAATATGAATGAATTAAATTAAAGCTTGGAACATACAGATATGTAAGAGCTGTAAAATTTCCTAGATGCTTTGGAATTTCCCCAGATAAGCGATTCACAAGAAGAGAACTGCAGATTTGTAACATGTCAGTAATATAAAATAAGAATGATAGAACGAAAAGTTTGCAGTCGTTGCACGAGACTCAGTCTCACATTGAAGTTAATTTCATTGAAGCCCATTCCTCTGGAATTGAACCGGTGAAGCAATTGTAAGCAAAGTCTCTGTGCACAGAGGAATTTTTGGAAAATATTAAGATAAAAAAGATGTTGATAACGGGAATGAACCAAATCAAGGTATAAGAACCCATTACAATTATTTTTAACAAGAAACAATGATTAACTTGTTTAAATTGGTCATACACTTCTCGGAGAAAAGGTAGCTTGGCCAGTTGAGGTGGGAGAGTGCCAGGTAGGCTTAGGCGCTTGAGAGTCCTAAAACATACAAACATTGTTCATCAGGGCTAAAACAGAAATTTGAGACAACTGAATGTGGAAATTTAAGAGATAAAACCGTGAAAACACGTAACACGAAAAATAAACTAATTTCGTAGTCATACATCGTCACAACATGACAGACAGTGTTGTCTTCAAAACTGCAGTTACAACCAATGCTTCTCTCTGCTTCAGCTGGTGGTTCTTGCGTTAGTCCAACCATTTCAATACTGCAGGAATCAGCATCAAATTTCCAATATGCCGACCCCATCGCACTCGTAATTTCTCTAAGGGCATCAACTAAATGACAACATAAACATGTAAGCATAAGCATTGTAGTTGTAAACAACACTAATTATAACGTGAATCTAATATCAACTGGACAACTTCCAACCCAAAGGAAAATACTGTTTCAATGTTCATATAACTAAGAAAATTAAAGTGGATAGATAGAAACTATTAATCAAAATTTCACCCATAAATTATTCATTTTACATCATGAGCAACTACAACAACAGGTTACTGAAATACGCTGAACTAAAACTTCAGCACCTCCAATCCGTATCTGCAAAGATGAAACTGAAGATACCTTCTTCTTGGGGTAATTTTGATGCAGAAACTCTCAGCAAGCGGAAGCAACTTAGAGCAATAAAAAGGAAGACAAAGAAATTGGCAACTCCCATGTTGCTCTAAGGGGTGAAAAAGAAGCACCAGATTGGCTAAGCTATAACCTCTACTATTCAAGTCTCATTTTTCTTTCACTGCAGCTACCTTACGTGCAATAATTGAGTTGAAGGAACCTAACTAAGTTGGAGAATGGAGATGATGGATCTGAACATGGAACAGTCCGAGTCAAAGACACTGTCACTATATTAATTACGTGTTTGCATTTTCCAGACGGTGCATTCATTTGAATTTTTTTCTTAAACTTTATGCATTAAACAAGTGAATATTTCTATACTTCCTCCATTGTAAAGTACCTTTCGTACGAATGATTTAGGAAAAACAATAAATACATATATGTTTTTATACATTTTTATTAAAATACTCACACTTTCAATAAATACGAAGAATAGAGTAATTGTGATAATTGAACAATTAATATATTCATTTAGACAAGAGATACTAAAAAAAATTAATAGTCCACTGTAAAAATATTTATTTTAGAGTAAATTTTAAACAGTGAAAAAGTACAGTACACTAAAATACGAATATGAAAATAGACATTAAAGTCAGTAAACGAAATGCACATCCGTACCAGAATATGAGAAGTTTAGAGTCAGTGAATGAAAATCAATAAATTACTGAGAAGGTGATAAAAATTATGACATGGTATTTTAATATATTCAAAATTTATTATTATGTAATATTGACATATATTTTTTAATAAAAATACTTCTTTGATTTTTCAAAGTGAATCGTTTATCGTATAGAATTAGATTTAGTTGCAACTATGAATATTTGTTATTTTAGTATATTTTTGTTTGAAGTGCTGTTGCCCCTAATTACATATGTCCCCGCAGCCGTATTAATTTAAAAACAAATGAAATGAATAATAGTGTGAGTCAACATTTGGTTTCATGAATACCACCAAGAAAAACACTTGCAAAGAAGTGAGAAAATTCAAAAAAGCTATAGTTCAACAAACGAGGTTGAACACCAAGTTTTGACATTCAACGAATCTCGTTAATTGTGAAGCAATACCAAAGATCGATGGTTTTCAGGGGGCTGAAAAACTAAATATATTCCGCTTATATAAGTAGGGGCCTTTTGGTATTTCGTGATTTGACGAGGATGGTACTATAATAGACTACGTTACGTTAAAAGTCCTCTAACTTTTTAAAAATACCTAATTAAGTTATTTTCATTAGATCCACGATTACGCTTCGTTTTTTCTACATGTCACGTGTTTGTTTTTAATTTTTAATTTTTTTTTTGT
>Ga0099823_1005856_pt1 | contig 12328 bp, 5 predicted proteins | sample CowpearedBW_FD_76831 | JGI IMG/M metagenome (GOLD analysis project Ga0099823, IMG submission 76831) | Root nodule microbial communities of legume samples collected from California, USA - Cow pea red BW | ecosystem: Host-associated > Plants > Roots > Nodule | place: USA: California | collected... | reverse complement strand
TTTTTTTATATATATATATATATATATATATATATATATATATATATATATATATATAATTTTGCTTTTAGTGTAGTATATATAAATTATTACCTTTACCTGTTGAATCACTTCATTAAATAATGAGTGAAATTTAATTTATAAATATTAATGATTTAACTGGACATATTTACATTCAAGTGTTACTAGTATTATGTTTCTGATGTTTTCTAAAAATATATAAATGATTATTATCAAAATATCATGTTTTAAAATTTGACAAGCATTACATATCATCAATAAAGCATAACGATGTATATTCTTTTTATGGGGCCTATTAAAAAACATCTAAACAAAGTTGCTCCATTACAGAGAAAAAAATGTTTAGAGGTGTTTGTATGGAGAAGAGTAAAAATGAATGATTTATATATAAGTGGATTCCATTAGAAAAAGTTGCTCCAATTAGGTTATAGAAGTTAAACCACTAAGAAGTAATAGCTATTAATTCAAAGCTTATTTTAGTATTAGTCAAGTTTTGTAGTAAAGTTATGTACCCAAATAAAAAAAAAAAAATACTTTGGTAGTTCTGACCATTAATTCTAATTGAAAAAAAAATGATTTTGGTTTTTATATAATTTTTAAATTAAATTTTTTTATGTTTGAATTTTTTATTGTAGGAACAATTTAATAATAAACATTACCATTTTGTTTATATAACAAAAAAAATACATTAAATTACTTTAACTTAAAATAAAATTAAAAGAGTTAAAAAGGTTTGCACATGATATGAAGTTTTAATAGTATTGTCATTATAAAAACAATTAATTCTTTAGTATAAACCCAAAACACATTACGTGTTTGGTGTGGTTTTTCAAGTAGAGAGCATGAAACTCAACCAGTAGTCTACTTTTGGATAAATTTATCCAAAATAGTTTTTGGGAGAAAAATAAATTTAGTCATAAATTTAAATTACTTTACGTATACAATAATTTATAAAACTTCTTCCACACAACTTTTTAAAATTTTAATTTTATTTTTTATTTTATTTATAAATAAACTTCTGTTCATCAAGAAAATTTTATTTTTTAAATTTATCCTAATAACACGTCTACAATATATTTGATAACTATTTTCTTATATTTTGATCCGAAGTGATAAGATTTATTTGGGATCCTGGGTGTTCCTGCTTCCCATGTTCCCATACCTAACCATGATATTGGTTAATAAAGCAGAGAAGTTTTATTTTTGGTCTGAATGTTAAACCTGTTTTAGAAGGTGATGAAAGAAAAGGGGAAAAAGGAAGAGGAAAAGAAGAAAAAACAACTCATTATCTAATCAATCAATAGTCAGAAAAAGGGAATGTACTGCAAGCAATAGATTAGAATCGCGGGTTATTGGCTTCACAATATGTCTTTCTGTGAAGCTATATATGCTGTTTGATGGATATGCTTGTGCCATCACCACCTTTATTGTACCCTAAAGTTTAGGCAACTAGCCCAAAACAAGGATAAAATCATGCCATTAATATGCATCAATATAAATAATCACTTTTCCTGTACTTTTCTTCTTTACATTCTTCTTCTTTTTTTTACTCAGAAACCTTTATTTTGAATTGTTTCTCCCATTCTGTTCACATCTTTTTTCATTTGGATTTTGAATAATAAGCTTGCTATTACGTTGAAAGAAAAATTGGTCATTTATAAGAGAAAATGGTTTCCATTGATTTGAAAGTAGTAGTGGAGCCTTTTTCAACATCTCAAAACCTAAATCACTCATCCCATGATGTGTGCAATTTAGTAATTACATTAGAAGAAGGATAAAAGGGTTGCTATAGACCCAAGTTACAAGGAAAATTAAAAAGAAAAAAACGTACAAGTGCATGCAATGCAAGTACACAAGGGCTAACTAAGACACAAACTCCTTGATAAATGCACCTCTCACTCTGAGACTCAGAAGAGTGGGTATCCCAAGTCTACGTCCCCAAAGGGTGGAAGTGATGGAGAACAGGTAGTAGAAGAAGCACCCTCATTATTCATTACTCCATAGCTTCCACTCTGATCATCATCACTCATGATGGGGTGGTGGTACATTGCATCCATGCACCCATTTTCCACCCTTAATGGGTTCTTAAATATGGCTGAAAGTTCACTGCAGTTCCAATCCCATGACTGTTGATCATCCCATGATCCTTGACTCACTTCACTTGGATAACAAAACTCTGAAAAGTTAGAACCCCTTGCTGCCATTTCTTGAGAGAATGAACTCATGTCAGCATGTGGGTACTGCTTCTGCTGCTGCTGCTGCTGATCATGATGATGATGATTAGTACTCTCAATGGAGTAGTTTGTGTGAGCCTTTTGATCGCTCACATCGCTCTTTCTGGAGTTTGAACTGTTGCTTCTGGAGGAACCGGAAGCAGAAGCAGAAGGTCTGAAACAGTTATCAGGAACAATGCATTCCAGATAGCCCGAGTTAGAATCACTGGAAAAGAAGAAACTATCTGAAGTTTCAATTTCAACACACGCGACGTCATTGTTCAATGGGGAGGGGTTTCCACAGTTTGAAGTGTGAACGAGGGTATTCTGGTGGTTGTTTGGTTGTTTTGTGTGAGTGGTGTTGGTGAGGAACTGTGAAGGTGGGAGGAGAGGTTGGAGTTGAAGTTGAAGTTGGAGTTGAACATCCTCAGGAGAAAGTGTAGTGTGGAAGTTGATGTTGTCGGAGTAAACAAAGTTGGTTCTTGCCTGTGTTCCTTTCATGGAGAGAGCAGCTCTGTCATAAGCAAGAGCTGCTTCCTGAGCAGTGTCGAAGGTGCCAAGCCAATGTCTTTCTTTGGTTGTGGGGTCTCTGATTTCAGCAGCATATCGACCCCAAGGGCGTCTTCTGACCCCGAGGAACCTTCCTGGCTCTGCTTGCTTCCTTCTGCCTCTTTTTTCACCACAAGGAGAAGTGTTGCGTTGGAGAAGAGAGAGACACATTTGGGTTTGGTTGGGATCATATCCTTTGAAGGGTGTATCTGAGGTTCTAGAGGTTGACATGGGTAGGGAAATGGCAAAGAAAATTTGGAGTGAAATGGGGTGAGGAAATGTGAGTGTGGTAGGGGGAGTTAAATAGTGTGCCAAATGAAGAGAGGACAAAAGAGAATGGAGACAGCACAACTTAGGACTCAGGATTTAGGACTTAGGAGCAGTAGTGCAGTGCAGTGAAGGTTATGTTATGTTATGTTGTTATTATTATGTGATGTTATGTTATGATGAATGGTGAAGTGTGTTGGAGAGTGTTTTAAAGACTGTGACTTGATCATGGAAGGAAGAAAAAAGGACATTTTGCAGATGTCATTCTTTGGAGACCATCCTCCCCTTTCCACCTACTTTTTAAAGTCTTTCTTTTTCTTATTTCTATTAAACCTCTACTTCTCCATCCCATTTAGTTAAGACTCACAACTAAACAGTGAAAATAAAGATTCCCTTCACTTGTCAAGTACCTTAAATGGGGCTCTACACTCTGCACTTTTGAGATCTTATTTCTTTGCAACAGTCACTTTCTTTCTAGTTCCAACGACAGCATAAAATGTGTTTTCTGTTTCTTAGCAATAACAAGCACAGACACAGACAATGAGTTGGAAAATACACCAAAAAAATTATTACATTGGACTTGAATAATGTAAAAGTTAGTGAGGTAATTATTACATCAGGTCCATGCAAGCTATTGGGATTTGATAACAATTGACAAAGATTAAATCTCTATTCATATCAGTTCACGTGTAAAGGCCCAGCTAATCAACTAACTACCTGGAATTGACCTGCTAAGCTCTATTGTGCTATTTCCAACGCAAGAAAAAAAGAAAAACTTTCCCAGTAAATTACTATTTTTATTTATAATTTCTGTAACATGAAATAAAACCTCTCAGTTTTTGCTCTAGACTTGATAGACAGATAGATATTGACCTATAAGGTTACGTTTTTGAGATGATACATACGCTGCTGTTTTTAGAGAACTTTCCTGGGTGATTGAATGATTGGTGTAAATGAAATCTGAAAAAATTTAATTATGCAGGATTCAGTCCCTGACAAAAACCAGAAAGGGAAAAACAACTGCGTGGTTTTGTCTACATACATACTCCTTGAGAGTCTCAAACATTTGAATTTTGAGGTACTAATCTTAGCATGACATTCACTAGCTGCATTTATCATTATGCACATGTGAATCCGCGTTTTATGCAAAATAATCAACCAATTACATCGGAGGTTCTTGTTTGCTTCATGATTTTCAAAGGGAGCAGTTAAAATCATCTCTAACTACACACAAAATTATCCAACAATTTTATATTCTGTGACCCTTCCCTGTCTTGTGTCATGGAAACAACCCCACACTCGACTACAAAATTATAAAGTTCTCTTTTCAATGGCCCACAACACAAACTCTTAACTTTGTTTCTTCTATATTTATAATACACACACACACACACATCATGTTTCACATAAAAATAGTAGATTTTCCTCCATTTTCTTTTTGGCAATTCAACTGCAGAATTTTTAATTCCAGTACAAGAGTTTATTTGGGCCAAACTGATCATAGCTGTTGACCGTGGTCTTAGCTTAGTGCCCTGTTATGATTATGTGACTCATTCATGTAAGCTAAACCTCTTAGATGAAAGTGTAGATCAGTTCTTTTATTACTGAACTAGAATTAGTTTTCACATCCTTGAACAAAACATTCCAGAAGATTTGAGTTTATTTTTAAACTGCCTGCATTATTATGCTTGTATTTTTGGACTTTTTCATGGATACTTACAACTGTGTATTATTATACAGATTATAAGATGAACTTAACTTATGAATCTACACTGCAGAGTTTTAAGGCTAGTGGAGGAAAAAGGAAATGACTTAATGGCATAAAACTAAAAAAGATAACATAAAAATGCCTTTTTGGTTAATCACCTTTACTATCTCTGATCTCCAAAAGCCAATATTAAAAGGTGTAGTCAAAAGGGTAATGAAAAGTTTAAAGGAGATTAGCAAGTTGGGTTGGATTAAACAGCCCCCACAAAGCTTAAGCTAGTGGGCATATTTTTATTAGTTAACAGTTCCTACAAGGAAAATGTAATTTAGTAATGCCTTAAATAAGTCTGCAATCACATGCCTATAAGCATTGGAAATAGCACAATACTAATCATACAAAAGGGTCAAGCCGTTTTGTTGTTCTCAGCACATTATTTCCATAGTGCCAATTCTCTTTTTTGACCATCATTAAGAATTTCAAAACAAAAACATCAGTAATGTATCTCCGCAATGACTTTCAATGCATGAATTTCAACTGAAAAACCCTGTTTAAAACTTCTTAACCAGTAGGATACGGATTTAACAGTGCCAAAAATTTTGCTACCATGAAAAGATAGAGATGTCACACGGACTCAACTACATTTGTTTAAGATTTTTGATTAGTGATTTGTGTTTGTTAATTGATTGGGGTTTGAATCAATCCAAGACGCTTGACTCATCCACTAAAGATTCCAAGAGGCAGAAAGATAGTATGTTAGCTCCATTTGGGCCCCAGAGAGAAAGAGCAAAATATTAGTATTGATCACGGTATCATAGTGCTCTCGTGCATCAAGACACCAATATGAAAGAAAAGAACACACACCAATAGAAAATTCAGAAAATGGACATGGAGTTTTCTCTTGTCTTAGTTTTTCTGCTTCTTTTTTCCATCAAGAGTGCTGGTGAATAATATCTGGTAAATAGGAAAGAAAAAAACACCCTCATTGGAAAAGTATACATATATTATTACAGTGATGGGTAATTAATTAAGGAAAGAAGGTGTTTTTAGAAGAGAGGAAGAAGAATGAAATGCAATGGAAGGTTTTGGAAGTTACCATTAAGAAAGAAAAAAGGTTAGTCAATGGGTGTCTCAAAAGATGTGACTTTGAAGTTGGGTTGGCAAAGGGTACATATTGTTGTTGACAAGGTGCTTTAGACATCCCTAAAATAGATGTTTTTCTTCCATAATGACCAAACAAGACCGCAAAGAAAGGTAGCTCTCTCTTCTTATATTGTTTATTATGTCTTGTTTTTTATTTTGTCTGAGATGGTTTTTAGCACGTAACTTTTTATGGTCAGAAGGGAATTGTGCACATTCTCCAAAAGTGGCACACACTTTTTTGCTAATGTTAAAGGTCGTCCGGGATTTAGGGAAAAAGATAAACATGTTTTTTAGGACTTGGATTTTGACGGAAGAAGAAGCTAAGTAATGGTGTTTAATTAAGTGACAAGTGTTCTTGGAAGCACTTTTGGTTCAAAGCTGTCCCATGTTAGCTTTTGATGCTTCGGCTTCTTTCTGCTCACACTCGTGTCCTTCCACAAACTAATGTTTTTTTTCGAATTTAAACCCTCTTCTTTCGCAACCATGCCATCCAATTATGCATTGTTGTTGCTTTAGTCAAAGTGACATGATAACATGCAAGCCTCTCACGTGATTGGAGACAACACTCATACTTTTCAAATGAAAACTTAGGTTTAAAGTAATCAAATTGTACATTACACCTTCCGTAGTCACTACAAACCGAATACTCAAGTTGAGACTTTCAAGTAAAAAACTTTGAAGCGATCGATTATAGGAACGTTAACGTATATAATTTTCAAGTGATCGATTATAAGAATGTTAACCTTCACTTAAGTCGAGAACAGTGATTGATTATAAAAATGTTATTGTGTAGACACATACTTACTTGACCAAAGATATTATTGACATTGAAGATAATAATTGAGAAGTCAGAAAAACAGTACGAATAATGATTTAATATTGTTAATTCAAAAATAATAAAGTTATGTGTATATTACTAAATGCTTAGAACATTAAAAACTTTTTGAGATGCAAATGTTAACCAAAACCAATTTCGTAATACCTAAACTTGTTTAACGTTGTAGTAAGTATAAGGACGTGCATATATTATTGTTCGTGATGAAGAATAGGGACAAAGTGTATGATTGGTTGTATTAAATATTTTGTATCGGTCTTAGCCCTTCGGAATAGAACAAAGTTTATTAAGCATATAATGAGAAAGGGAAAACCTATGAAGATGATGCCCCTTTTTCTTCTCTCTCTTTAATCATTTTCTTAAGGACAAGATAAAATTTACAAGTGTTATTAGTTTTTGTTTTTTATTTTAATTAGAATGAAAAATTGAAAACGTTTTAATTAAAAAACTATAATTACAAATATTGTCATTAATAATGCTGTGTAGGAGTCTCTTAATATATATATTTTTTAAACATCGTGTTTTATACTTTTTAATTCTAAAGAAACATCTTTAAGGGATTGGTTAGCTGCATATGTCATTGTTTATTAGGGTCTACCAAAGTCACATGCCTTCATAAACCAATTAGTGTCTTTATTAATGATACTTATTTTAGTTTAGTTGTATAAATTTATTTCTGTGGCCCTCACAAGTTACATCACCTCTTTTTACTTTATATAACTCCAATAATTTTCTTTTGTGTTTTTCCTTATTAGGTGATAGAAAATAAGAGTAAATAAACAGAAAGAGAACAGGGAGTAAAAATAAGTGAACAATGAAATTTTTTAAATCAAATATAAAACATTATAACACGATGAAAAGTGAGATTGGTATTTTTATTGTCAACAATTTAATTTTATTTATTATTTAATATTTAAATTATTTATTGTAATAAATAAAAATATAAATCTTAATAAAGCATTTGTGACGTGTAACATAAATATGTATAAATATTTTTATGATAATAATTAGTTTGAACTTATTTTCTTGTGTCGAAAAACATGTTTTTCTTCTTCAATTTTCGCATTTTCCTCCCATATAACAGAAGATGATGACAGCTTTTTTCTCCGATTATGTCTCCTCTTTTCACCTTGTTCCAAAGACCTAGTGGTTCAATTTTAAAAATATTATAAGATTGTACTGAACTAAAGTTTCAATAGATTTGTTTCTAATGAGAGCGTTTTATAATAGTTAATTAACACTTCTAAATATTATAAATAAGTTTTTCTGATGTTCAATAATGATAACTCATATTTGTTTAAAAAAATAATGAAATTTTATGATATTTCATATTAAAAAATTTCACAACTCATGAAAAAAATCCATTTGTAAATAAAAGTAAACATATTTTAAACATTATTTAAAAAATATTTTAATAAAATTCTAAAATTATTACAATAATTGTGGGGTGCAGAAAGCAATACCCAAACTCTAAAGCAAGTGGGCTGTTTGCTGATTAGGAGCCCATTGAGGGAAATACACTTTAACCAACCTTATCGTTTGCCATCTCATCTAATAAAATTTTAATCTAGATAATTGCTATTTAAACCTCCTTTTTTTGATTATTACACCTCGCTTTTATGACCCGTATTTTTCCAAAATTACCCTCTGTCTAAACTAATTTCAAGATTTGTGCACCCTATTTTTGAAATTACAATTGTGGATGTGAGTTCAATCTTTTTTATCTTTTGCGTTTGGGTCCACAATAACAATGCATTTGAAATAGAGTAGTTTGAGAAATTCAAATTCTTTCACGTTCTTTCAATCTTCTCAAAATGTGTTCAACCACATTGGACATTGTTTCTTCTTGATTCTACTATTTGCCCCTGCATTTATGCATTTCTATTATGAGACCAAACCAGTAGTTGAAAAAGTATGGTGGAAAATTATAAATTTCAATATTCTTTGGGCTTTGTTATAAATATGACATTGACAATTTTATAGATGTCTAGTGTCACCAATGACAATGATTCTTCTATTCTATTGGTCATATCATAAATAAATGCAAACCAGAGCATAAAAAAAGTATTATCTTTGTAAGTTAACTCTACTGTGTCTGTCGTATTATTACTCTTAATTTCAGTTATTTCAAAGTTATGAAATAGGCCATGCTACATTTACCTTTATAGGAGTTTATTGTATGGACAATGATACTTTAACCTACTTTTTTTAACCCATTTTTAACCCATTACTTTAATCATCATTAGATTATCACATCACTAAAAAGATGATCTAATGGTAATTAAAGCAATGGATTAAAAGTGGATAAAAAAAGTAGGTTAAAATATCATTTTTCTTATTGTATTTACAATTATATTTGTATACTATTGCTTACAATATAAAATACTTGTTGATTAGTAAGATAAAATAATGTAACTACAGTGATGTGATTGTTTTAGTTAAAACTATTTTTGTATTTCCATATGATTATTCCTGTATTCATATCGTCCATATAAAATACTTAAAAAAATGCAAAACTGAAATTTAAATTTATAACTGTATAAATTTTTTAATTTGTAATTGTAGAGTAATTTTCTCCTAAGCTGAAAATGAAAGTAGAGAGTTGAAAAATTAGTTTGGTTAGGGATTGAAAGAAGAGGAAGAGGTGTGGTAAAAGGATCCAACGGTGGATGAGTGTGTGAGTGAGTGAGTGAGATGATTATGTTATGGTGAATTCAGAAGCTGAAGCTGAAGCTGAAAGAAAACAAACTTGACTGAGTTTCGTTCGGATCCTTTCTCCAACCAATTAGTTAGTTACGAGTTACGACTTCACTTCGCCATGTATAGCGGCTCCAGCGACGGCGAAACCCATGACGCCCCTCATCGGAAAATCCCCCCGGCGTCATCCATGCTGTGGGTCCGCAATCTTCGCCGTTTCATCGGATCCGGCGCCGGTCTCGGATCTGAAGCCTTGATGGGTCAGCTTTCGCCCCATTTCGTGGTTACATTTCGTTATTGTTGATGAGTTGTGTCGGCGTCGTCATGATCAGGAATCCGTTAATTGGGTACCGTTTTTTTTTTCAAACCCTAATGATTGCTCAATGCATTTTCCCCCTTTCGCAGAACTCGAAACGAAGAGAATTCTTCTCGACATTTTTAAAGAAAAGCAGAAGAAAAGCGCCGAAGCTGGTACAATTCCAAGTTTCTACAAGAAGGCACGTGAAACAAAGCATCGCTTCATCATATTCATTTTTCTTGTATATTTTATGCACGAATTGATTGCACTTACGCTTATTACATTCTTATATACTTTATTACCGATGGTGGACTCATGAAGACATCGTTGTGTTTTATTTTTTTTTAGGATGGGCACCTTTACAGTTGCCTTTGCATTTTCTCTCACAGTATTTCTGTATGAATATGTTTGTTGTAGTCACAAAAGTAACAACACGCAGATTGACTAGGTTATGGAACGAGTTCAAATCAATAAGATAACTGTCATTTACTAGTGCCCTGATGTTTAGAACAGACAGAACACACCCTTGTGTGTTGTATTGTATCCCTTTATGGGTCACTTTGTTTATTATTACGGGTTATATAGCATGGTTTGTGGATTTTTGAACTTTAGATTTGGATTTCTTTGGCATTCATGTGACACCCTTCGTGTGATCCAAACATTGATACGCTCTCATCTTCATTCAGAAACCTGAAGATGGATCAATCAGTCATAGAGTCCAGAGATTGGCAAAGTATCGGTTTCTGAGGGTATCACGTTCTGTCTTACCACTTTCTTGGTCATACTTGCTTAAACAGTTGATGTTTTCTTAATTGTTGACATTCCCAGTGTGTGTTGCTCAGAAACAATCGGATCTTTTGCTGAATGCTGATGATTTGGATGCTATGTGGGTGTGCTTAAGAGAGAATTGTGTGATTGATGATGCTACTGGTGCAGAAAAGGTTTGGCATTTTCACGTTTGTGTTATGCTTCTCCATATTTCCCAACTTTACGGCATATTAAACTAGATTTGCCTTATAATAAATCTTTTAAATCTACCTCAAAACTCTTAATGGAATTTTGCTGACACAATCGTATATGTTTCACAGTAATGAGTTAAATTTGTTCTACTTTCAAGGATGTCTATTTGCCTATCTAAATTATTTTTCTCCCTGTTAAATGGGTGATATAAGTTGCTTTTATTCACCTAATTTATAATTTAGCCAAGATTTTATCCTTGATAATCTCAAAGTTACTCTAACGTTGTTTATATGGATATGTTTTAGCTTTATACGCCATTTTTACAGTAATCCTAATGCAGACTTCAATTCGTTTCTTATAGATGAACTATGAAGACTTTTGCCACATTGCTTCTGTATGTACAGAACAAATAGGTCCTAAATGCCGACGGTTTTTCAGTCCTTCAAACTTTATGAAGTTTGAGAAAGATGAGCTGGGAAGAATTGCTATTCTACCTTTTTACCTTTATGTGATGCGAACGGTATGTCACCTGCCAATGTAAAATGTTTCAGTGGGATTGCTGTTTAACTCTTCTGAATACTTCAGCACAAATGCAGCTATATTATAGTTTCTTCATTAAAACTTTTGGTGTTGTTTGCATGTACCTGAACATGATGAATATATCTAATGTTTGTGGCAGCTACTGAATACTGGTTATGGGTTATGCAGGTTTCACTTACACAGGCAAGAATTGACATGAGTGAGCTTGATGAGGATTCTGATGGTTTTCTTCAGCCACATGTATGAATTCTTATTGCTGTTAGGCTTTCAATCATTTTAAATTGAACCATAAGTCACTATTTCATTTATTCACTTTTTACTTTGCAGTACGCATGTACATTAGTATTCTATTATAGGAAATAGTTACCTTGATATAATTTTATATGCTTGCTTTTCTTCAAATAGCAAGCATTTCACTGGTCAACGATGCTTATGGAGTGGTATCACATGTTTCACCTTGTTATGATTACATATCCTTTATTTTATTGGTGTGCATATGGTTCGTATGTTCTAACCTTATGTTTATACAGTGAGCAAACTCCTCTTTTGGCCAAATTTTGTTTTTGACAATTGTAATCTCTGGAGTGGTTTATTTAGTATGCTCAATATGAAGCTGGAAAATAAATTTTATTTGAACAATTTCTAACATTCTTATTATGTTAACCTTCATTATTATTTATTATTGTTATTATTTACTTTACTCTTCAGGAAATGGAGTCCTATATCCGAGGTCTGATACCCAACTTGGCGCAGTTACGTGACATGCCGGCTGCCTTCGTTCAGATGTATTGTCGTATTGCTGCACACAAATTCTTCTTCTTTTGTGATCCTCATAGACGAGGTTTGCATGGCTGATATCTTTTGGTTTTTAAGTTTAGATGTTGCTTCGTAGTTGTATTTCCTCTGTTTGAATATTGGTATTTTTACAAAAGATATTCTTTTTAGATTTTAGAATAATAAAAAGAAATATATTGAGGCAAATCCAAAGGGGCATAACTCATATAGCAGCTTTCAGTATGTTCTTTAAATAAGAGAAAAAGACAGAAATTTGAGTACTGAATATATAAAGTAGATTTCTTCAATGTTTTCATTGTAGTTTG
>Ga0099823_1005846_pt1 | contig 12336 bp, 5 predicted proteins | sample CowpearedBW_FD_76831 | JGI IMG/M metagenome (GOLD analysis project Ga0099823, IMG submission 76831) | Root nodule microbial communities of legume samples collected from California, USA - Cow pea red BW | ecosystem: Host-associated > Plants > Roots > Nodule | place: USA: California | collected... | reverse complement strand
AGCTCGGGGGTGAGTAGAGGTATCCACCACAAGTGCAAGCATCCGCTGAATCCGACCAAGTTATACGTATCCGGATGAGTCGAGTCGAGTCGTAGTGTATTGATTGAAAGGTCATAACATGCTTGGTTGTTGTATGGATATTGGATGGTGAACGTATATTTGACTGTATGATGAAAATGTTGTTGGCTCTAGCTTACCATGTTTGTTGTATGGTTGTCTTGTATGTGGCTATTCTTTCTTGCGATGATCATCAATTTAAATTGATGGGAGCAGATGGGCGAGGTTCCTGCGGTCAGCAAGGAAATGGCGATTCCGCTGCTCAGCCATCTAGGCTGGACTTTATGTTTCTTTTTTTCATGGGTTTTCTTTAGGGCTACGGCCCATGCATTGCTCTATGCTTTACTATTCTACTCTTATTTTGTTAGACTTTTACCTGGTTTTCGTTGGCATCGTGGTTGTAGGGGTTGTGTTAAGGACCCCAAGACTACTCTACATTACTATCTTGTGTGACGTCTCTTTTAATTTCGCTTAATAATTAAATGGGACGTTACGTACGAGATCTTTGTTTCATTTCCTTCTCTATCAGAAAAAATGTATAATGGTATCACACTAGTACTTGCCTATTTACTATTCCAAATATTAATTAAATAGTTTGTAAAAATTATAGCAAAGAAAATATCATAATGAAGTATTAAATGTAAAAAGTGTATACATCTTTTCTCTAATAAAAAAGATCAAAAGATAAATTATAGCTATATAAATGTAGATAAAAGATCGTGACAAAAAATAGAAAAAAGATCAAATAGTTATAAAATTAATAAAATGACTAAATATATTTCAGTAATTTATAATAGGGATGAATATAAAGATGGAGGCGACATAAAAATGTACAATTTATCTTATCTCCTTATCAATCTAAAAAATTAGATATTATATGTACCAATATTTATACCCATTCATGTCTTGGTGAGATCAAGTTCATTTACTATCTCTAGAACAAATAACGATTGATTGTTTTTTTTTCTCTTATTAATCTTTAGAAAAAATAACGATCGATTATTTTGTTGCAGTTCCCCTTAAATAAATAAATAATTATTATATCTATCTTTGCCTGCTCCATATTTACTTCTTCGAACACTTTGAAACATTGAAGATGTGCAAAATCCTCATTTCCACATCCTGTTTTCCTGAATTTTATCTCATAATTTCTCACCATTAAAGTTGTGTGAAGGTTGTCTGTAGTGGTTAGTACAAGATCGTTACTGAATTGTTGTTGTTGATTTGAAGTAGATAACAGTTGATTTTTGGGTGTGTTTTTTCGGCGTGGTGGTCTGAGGTGTTAAAGGGTGGTTAGATTAAGTACAGATGAACTGGATTATAAAATTTGTTTTTTCTTTACTGGATCAATTTCGAAACCGATTTGTGAACCTGATTTTAACCAGATTTCGTAATCCGAAGGAGTTTTAAATCGATTTCCAGGATTTGTCGTATGATATAGGGTGTGTGAAATCCGTTTGAGAGTGAAATTGTGTGAAAATGAAATAAGGTTTTTTTCTAGTCAAGGTGTCAAAGGCTAATTTGGTCATTTTATAAAGTTTGGGTATGCAAGAAGAAAACAATGGAATAACGAGGGAGGAAGACTAATCATTTCAAGAGGAACTATGTTCATTGCTTCTTCCTTTTGATTGTATGAGTTTTTTTGCCAAACAAGTTACTAAACGGAACGCTTAAAACACTATTTTCACTCTCTACTTAAACATAAATATCATTTTTTAATAAAATCTAAAACTAATTTTTGCACACATATCACGCATATCTTAAATATATATATATATAACGAATTAAATTAGAACTTAAGCATAAATTATATTTAATTATATTTTTCAATTTATTTTCTTCAATTATATTAAACCCAAAATAAGTAATTTCAATCATAATCATACTATTGATGTTATTCTTGTCTTAATATTGCTGAAAGGGAATTAAAAATATTTAAGATTTATTTTATTAATTTAAAAATTAACTGTATTATTTTGATAAAATAATTATTTTACTATCCTAGTTCAATTAAGTCAAAAAAATAATTATATCATATTATCTTTAGTTTAGGAAAAAAGGACATTGAAAAATTAATCTAGATTTATTATATATATATATATATTAGTCAAATTTAAGAATAAAACTTAAAATTAAATCTTACTTAATAATCTAAAAAAATAAATAATTTGTAAGAAAGCTTAAAACTTTCAAAGGTTGTTTATAATTAATCACTTAAGAAACATGGTTATGCAATGCAATTGCCAATATATTCGTACAAGACAAGAGACTAGAAATTGCAATGTTTTGGTATAATTTAAGAAAGTAAACCTTCTCGATCTTTGAAAAAAGAAAATCTACGCAGTCAATTGTGACGATTTGATAGTTTTCTAAAACCTCACACTTAAAATACGAATATAGTACACTAATAAATTATAATGAATGTGCAACGATATTGGTGAGAGGATTTTGGTTGAATGTACAATAGCCTAAATTGTCATAAAGTTATTCATATTTAAAAATATTTTTTGACCTATTCAAATTAACTAATTTTAAGAGACTTAACATTTGATTCACAATCCAATGTTGAATGATAAAAAATTCATATTGTACATGTTTAAACACATGTGACTATATTAAATATTACTTTTTTATGATGAACAATTTATATCAATACTACATAAAATAAATAATTTTAAAAAATAGTTACTTTTTCAACTCTATATTAAAATATAAGAGCAGAAGTTTCACTCCCTTGATTAGTAAAAAATATTTAGAATTATGTTCCAAAATTTAAATGGTCATTGTTTTGAACAGGTTAAAGTGATACAAGTTTAAAATATTTAGGATTACAATATATAAATGGTCATTGTCTATTTCTTAAATAACCTAACTATGCGTAGAGTGACCCTTTTTCAATGTCAAATTCATCCCCAAATCCATAAGTACATGCTATTCTGAAATAAAATAAAACAATATATGTTTATATAAGAAAAAAAATATTCTTCAATTTGCCTTAATTGTATAATTAAGAATTTGACGCGCCATTTAGTAAATCGTATAAAACAAATTTTAAGTTTAAACATGAAATTTAAGCAAATTTAAAAAAAAATTATCTAAATTTTCGAAATTAGTAACATAAGTTTCTCAACGAAGTTATTTTAAAACATATTTATAAACTTTTAAAGATTGATTGAGATTCGTGGAAAGATAAGACTTTTTTTTCTTTTTTGTCGGCTGCTTTTTGAATTTCAAAGTTCTGGATGACATAAGAAGGAAGTTATCAATAAACTATTTTTTATTCTATTTTTAAATAATGTGGAACTTTTAGATCTATTGTAATATTTTTATTTTCAAGATATTAGAATTTGTTTTTGAACTCTTTTTAATAGCCTCCTTATGGATGGTTTTTATCCAAAGGTGAAACGTAAATAAGAAATTTGAAAAGAGTGAGACTTCATTTTTAAACTTGCAAGTTTTTTAATGATGAGATAGAAGTGTGTTATCTTGAAACCAGTTTTTAAAAAATAATTATTCACACAAAAATTATCCAACAATTAAAATTGTTAAAAAAAATAGTAAAATCAAAACTTTTCTTGCAAAATTCTATTGTAAAAAGTATGAAAATTTCTAATATTAATGCATCTCATGTCCTCTTCAAATCAATCCCTCTTGACAATTAAAGAGAATGACAACTAGAGAATTAATGAAAAGTACAGTTTCCGATGAATGTATTTAGATAACAACTTGACAGTTAATGAAAAGTCATTCACTTTTTCAACGAGCATGATTATTTAATAGTCGAATGTCAGCTAATTTATTGATACAACTTCTTAAAAGTAATTTGAAACTGAGAATTATTTTTAATTTTGGAATATATCGAATTATAGTTAATGCAAAACTTGAATAAAATAATGAAAGATAAGACATAAGAGTATGTGTATATATAGAAGTTGAAACAAAGGTATTAGCATCCATCATTATTCCTAGAACCTCAGTTAAATACTAAATAATACGATAATGGTGGTTGCAGAAGCAAGAGTTGTGTCCCTTACAACTTCACTTTCTTCTCACACTTCACGTTCTTTCATCCATCATCCTCCATGCATCTTATCCTTACAAACATCACCACCACATATCATGAAGCAAAACAAATTATCCATTAAATCGGTTGCTTTCCGCGACAAGGTATTTCTCTTACATCTAAACCTCAAACACTGATTTCCATAGATGTCTTTATAAGATTCTTTGCTGGACTCTTCTTCTCATTCGCTTTCATATGAATATTCTGCTTTTATCATTCTCTGCTATGATTTTGAGACGGATATTTCTTTACGTATGTTACAGATACCAATTGTTCTTAATAACTAACGGTCCCGTTTCGCAAAGAAGAACATAAACTGATAGAAAAGAAATGAGAAATAAAAAGTCAAGTAAAATAAATTCTAGTTTACTTTTCGAAAATAAAGAAAGAATAGCTTATTAATATTATTTTTTGTTTGTGATATTATTATCAATAATAGTATTTATTTATTTACTTTATGTTTAGGATAAAAACATAAGTTAGGTTCAACCTTTTCTTAGGGTTGTATGTAGAACATGTATTTCAAATTAGGGTGTTGAAAATCAAACGTTTGACCCATCTAAAAAATAATAAATATGAATCTAAATCATACAAAAAATAGTACATATTGTCTTCTTATTTTTCGAATCTATTTCTCTTAAACCGAATAATTTAATTTGATTGAAGAGTAAGAGTTGGATAAATTTATTTATCATATTTAAATATAAAGTATTATTTATTGATATTTAAATCGGCACTAACGTACGTACATAAGTATATCCATTAAAAATTGTTTTATTGTACTTTACTTACTAAAAAAACACATAGGTATTATTATAATTTTTATCCACAAAAATTAATTGACAGCATTAATTTTTATTTTAAATTTTTTATAGAATGTTTATCACCTTTTTTTTTTGTAAAAAGTATTTTATAATTTTATAGTAACAAAAATGTTAAAAATCGATTCAAATGGAAATTTTTAAATATTGGTTCGATTTAATTTGAATATTATATTAAATTAAACTAATTTTTACATTGGATCCAGATCACTATTTAGTGAAAAAACTATAATTAAATCGAACTGCAACACTATTCCAAAGTTTATATAAAACCTTTCAGATCTATATGCATTATTTGTCTATTAGAATTTTACAAATATATATAGACAATAAACAATAATTTAAAAAAGTTACTTAAAGTCTCGTTTAAAAAAAAGTATACGTTGATAAAAAAAAAAAAAAAAACTTGTTCGTACACACTAATAATTAGTTGAAACAACTTTGAAATATTAAAAACACTAAAAATTAACTAAAATAACATGTGAACCATAATACCTAAAAAAGAGAGGAACAAAGAAAGGCAAGTTTCTAGAAAGATGGTTTTGAACTATACCAAACATATCATTTTCCACTATAGTGTAACATATTATTTTAGTGTGATTGAGTTCTATACCAAACATATTATTTAATTGCTTTCCATTACGAATATTAAAAGGAAAATTAAAAAAGATGTAATTACTTATAGAGGTTTCTAATTAATTATGGATATAAAAATCATTACACTAATAATAAATGAAAATATTTATTTATGTTCTTTATATTTACATGAATAGTGACACTATGGAACGATATATAATACTTTGAAAGCAAAACTTTTTTACTCCTTATTTTTTCATTAAAATGTGTTACAGATCGCAAGAGCGATTAGAAACTTCAAAATTTTCACCATTTTTTACTGGGTTTTGTGATGTTGGTGGTTGTAGGTGTCTACTGAAACTGATCCTGGGACAAAAAAACTGGAGCAAGTTAAGAGAACCTGCCAAGAGACACTGTTAAAGTCGAGTGATCCAACAAAAACATTGAAGATAATTGACATGATTCAAAGGTTAGGAATTGGGCACCATTTTGAGGAAGAGATCGATGTAAAACTTGGAAAGGTAGGGGATTGGGATTTTTCTCAAGACCTCTTTTCCACAGCTCTTCAATTTCGACTACTCAGACATAATGGCCGCCATGCTTCTTCTGGTACACTCATATTCAGTCTTTGCAAAGTTTGTTTCTGAATATGTTGCCAATTTGATTAATTGTGTCCATTGGTAACAGATGTTTTCAAGAAATTTTTGGACAACAATGGGAACTTCAAGGAATCAATTACCAATGACATTTGGGGGATGTTAAGTATGTATGAGGCATCATATTTAGGTGCAGAAGATGAACAAGTGTTGCAACAGGCCATGGATTTCTCCAGTGCTCATCTGCAACAATCACTCCCACTTCTAAGTCCTGATGTAGGGAATCACGTTGCCAGAGCCTTAACACTTCCGAGACACCTACGAATGAGTAGGTTAGAAGCTAGAAACTACATCGAAGAATATAGCCAAGTGAGAAGCCAGATGCCATATCTTCTGGAAATGGCAAAGATAGACAATGCCATGGTTCAATCAATGCACCAAAAAGAATTAGCAGATATCTCTAGGTAATCTTGTGTTGAATTTGGATTCTCGTTGAATATAACGATGAACACTGATTTTGATATTTTGAAAAGAAATTTAATATAAATGTTACTTTTACTTGATTAGGTGGTGGAATGACATGGGACTAGTTGAGAGGCTTGGTTTTGCAAGAGATAAACCAGCAGAGTGCTTTCTGTGGACAGTGGGGGTATTCCCAGAACCGTGTTATTCAAATTGTCGCATTGAACTTGCAAAAACCATTTGTATTTTGCTAGTTATGGATGATATTTTCGACACTTATGGCACATTGGATGAACTCGTTCTTTTTACCGAGGCAATCAAGAGGTTTGCATCTAAAATTTGTGTGAATCAGAATCAGCTGGCAACATGAATAACCAAAATATGAAACCTCTGTTATTATTTTCAGGTGGGATCTTGATGCGATGGAACAGTTGCCTGAATATATGAAGATAAGCTATTTGGCGTTGTATAACACCACCCAAGAAATTGCATGTAGAATTCAAATGGAGCACGGACAAACCGTTCTTTCTTGCTTGAAAAGAACTGTAAGATTTTGCATGTATCCTTACAATTTGAAACATGTATGTAACTGTATAGAAGAGTAAGAGGTTAATGAGAGATTTTTGCTTAATTGGTGCAGTGGATAGACATATTTGAAGCTTTTCTGAAAGAAGCCAAATGGTTCAGCAACAAATATGTGCCAACTTTTCAGGAATATTTGGCTAATGGGGTGATTTCTTCAGGATCATACATGGCATTGGTGCATGCAACTTTTCTCATTGGGGATGGTATCTCAAACAAAACCATTTCCATGATGAACCCATATCCAAGACTTTTCTCATGCTCAGGGGAAATTCTTAGGCTTTGGGATGACTTAGGAACCTCAAGGGTATTGATTTTAATTTGATTGATCTGAAGTCAAAAGTAACATTATACCTAAATAACCTAGTTGTTGTTCGTTAAAAATAATGTTGGAACAACAAAGTGATACTGATGACAAGTTGTTGATGTTTCATGAATTCAGGAGGAACAAGAAAGAGGAGATAATGCTTGCAGCTTACAGTGTTTGATGAAAGAAAATAATATTTCAGATGAAAGTGTTGCCAGAAAACATATAAGAGGATTCATTAGGAACTTATGGCCAGAGTTAAATAGTCTTGCTTTGACCACAACCTCTTTGCCTTTCTCAGTTATAAAGGCTTCTCTTAACATGGCTAGAACTGCTCAGGTAATTTATCAGCATGGAGATGATCAGAACACATTCACAGTTGATGATTATGTCCAAACATTACTCTTTACACCAACTCTCAACAATTGAGATGAAATTCATCTATCAATTAATTATCGATTATCTGTCACAGGAGAAGCAAAGTTTGTATTAGCTATTTGTACCATTATTCTGCCTTTAATTGCCCTTTTGTTCATTCCGATTAATACAAGTTAAAGTGAAGGTGAATTTAAGATTATCACACAATTTGTAAAATGAGAATATATATATATATATATATATATAATTGAAATATTTCATATATTCACGCATTCATTTATATAGTTCAATATTAAACACTTCTCAATTTGTCAACCATCAACTATAGAAAAAATATAAAGGATCAAAGCTCCAGAACTACAATTGAATCCTAATTCATTATTCAATGTCAATAACAACCATATTTCAAAATCAAACAATTGAACAACATACTCATTTTTGTCCGCTATTACTCGGATGGAATGATCTCATCCAAATGAATTTCAATTTTTTCCTAATAACTTAGATATAAATTTATAACAGAGTTAATTTCCCTTTTTTTTTCTGTATTCTATTAAAAATAGGAATATGAAGCAAAACATCACTGAAGATTCTTTGATCATCTTAATTAAAACTTTAAATAATAATCTTCAAACATCTCTCAATTAATCTAAAACTCACAAACCCTTTTTCTTCCAAATAAACCTAGCATGCATGTACGTCCTAGAAGAGATGAAAATTAGAAAAAGGAGAAAGAAGAAGGAGTTTTTCCATAATTTTGAATTTGAGATATAAAATTTCATACTAATAGGAATTCTTTTCATATGTATTATGTACATTTTTATCTGTCATAGATTAGTTTTGTGCATTGTAGTAATTAACGATTTCTAAGGTCGCCACATTTATGCATGAATAAGTTACCACAATATTTTCGGTTATTTCATTTCAATTGCACATTTCTTCCGTTGTATTTATTTTTCATTTTCTTTGTGTACAAAAATATTTTTAACTATTTTTTTTGTATTTTTTATTTTAAATTTGAGACACGTACAATCTTAAATGATGTCTATGTCGTGTAATATCTTAATTTCTAAATATATTTGTAGGATCAATTTATAAAAGTTTAATCATAAATTCATGACAAAAAAAAATCTATAAATGGGGATGAAATGACTTCAAATAAAATATATTTATAATTTAAAAGAAAAAACAATTGAACCACAAATTGAGGCATGCCTGTATAAATAGAACCAGATCAAAATGTGCAATTGTGCACCAACAAAAAAAGTTGGGTCTAATTATTCGAACCAAATTGTTTGTGTGTCTAGACTAATATATATTTATCTTTTGTTGGATCGACATGGGAAGCGGAAAAGTGAAAAAAAAAAATACAGAAAAAGAGATAAAAAGAAGAAGAAACTTTAGTTTGTATTAGAAATATAGAAATAAAATGAAAATGCTTCAATTATATTATTAATAATATCCATTTATTATATTCACAATAAAGTATTTGAAAGTAAAAAATCGACTTAATTAGTTATGTTTAAATCCTAAGTCAAACACATAAATTTATAAAGTTAAATAATTTCAGAGGTCCCCATTTTGTAACAGAATCTTAAGTAGGTCCCTCCACTTTTATTTGACTCAATTGAGTTCCTATTTTGGACAATTCGTTACAATAAGTTACCACAATACTTTTTTGATTTTTTGATTTTTTTAATTTTTTAAATTTTTTTAAATTTTTTTAAATTTTTTTAAATTTTTTTAAATTTTTTTTAAAAAAAATTAAAATTGCCACGTGTCAATCTGACATTGTGTCACGTGGCAGAGACAATGTGATGTAACAGTGACAGTACACGTGTCACTATTGGATGTGAAAAGTCTCAATATAGTCTATGTATTTGTTATTTTGTCTCAATTTAGTTCCAATTTTTTAAAAATTGAATCAATTTCATCTCTATATCAAATTTAATTTTTATATAAATTTTACAATAGTATTTTTATTATAGTTGATATTTTTAACAAAATTAAATTTATTTAAATGTATATTTTGCATTGATATTTATTTAAATTTTATTTTAAATATTTATATATCTATAAATAGATCATGTTGTAGAGGCACAGAAGAATGATAATAAATTGGATCGATAATACTTATAACTTAATTCGTAACAAAACAATTCACAACTTGTCTTACTATTTTTCAGATATTTGTTTAAAAAATATTTGTCTACTTTAAAAGATCAACGAATATCATAAATATTTATAAATATTTTAAAATATATTTATAAATTTTTAAAATAAAATTATAAAAAACATAAATTAAATTTTAATTTTAACTTTTTCAAAAACAAAATATCACAAATAATATAATATCCATTTATTAATAAATATTAAAATATCAATTGTCTACAAATAATAAATATCCATAAATGCCAAATATTTATCATAAATTTTATTTATAAATACTCATCACCCATTCCTGGTAAATAATGTAAAGATGACCCATTTTTGTTATTGTACGTTCTTCTTATTTAAGGAAAGCAAGCTGCACCACTAGTTCTCTGTATTCTGGACCATCGTCCCATATTAGAAAAAAGATGAATTCGTAGTACTTGGCCCACTAATCAAGCATGTTGATCCTCATGGCCATGCCTGCACCACGTACAGTAATTTAAACATATGTCAATTAAAATAGAACAAACGCTTAATGTGAAATTTGTTTTAGGGTAGAGATGTAAAAACGGATAATTTGATCCGAACTGGTATGATCCATTATAGGTTGGTTTAGTCAATTCAATCTGGTTCACTTATTAGTGAGTCAAAAAAATTCAAACCTAGCTCTGTCTACTACGGATTAGTAAGTTAAACGGATTGGCTCTCACTCACTCACTTAATTAAAAAAATACAATTTTCTTTTTTTTAGTCAAAAATAAATTATAATTTTGATTAAAATATTAAAAAACTTCAATACAATCCAAAAACACATTCCAAAAAGATGTTAAACTCCAAATACAAACCAAAATCACAAAAATACAACTTATCAATGTGTTGGCTAAAAAAAATCTAACATGACACAAATTCAAAGTCCAACTTAATAATAAAATGGTTAAATATGTTTTTGGTCTCTTCACATTCAGTGAATTTTGAAATTAGTCCATTTCAAAATTTTGGATCAATTTAGTCATTTATATTTCGAAATACGTGGATTTAGTCTTTTTAATCAAATTTTGTTAAGTTTTTTGACATTTCAAATGTGTTTCATAATAGTATTTAACTTAACATTAAAGAAAAAATGTATCAAACATTATAAACAACTCAAATACTATCCTGAAATTCGTACGAAACATCAAATAAACCTAACAAAATTTGATTAAAAAGACTAAATCCACGTATTTCGAAAACTGAAGGACTAAATTGGTCTAAAATTTTAAAATGGACTAATTTCAAAATTCACTGAAAGTTAAGGGACCAAAAACATATTTAACCCATAAAAAAACACAAATATGACCCTTTATTTGTGGGTTGGTGAATCAACCTGACTCACCACAGGTTCAACCCGGGTGAGCCTGGTTCTAGGTGGACCGGATCAAAAATAAACCCTAATTGAAATTTATAAATATTTTCAATCCAACCTTATCCGAACCTGTGATGGACCGGATTGGATCGCGAGTTCCAATCCATTTTGATAACTGTACTATAGGGAATTAATTGTTGGTGATGATGAATTAAGAGATGATTTGAGCGTTCGTTTCACTCGATATGAGAGTGAGGTAAGGTGATCATTTTTTGGGATGATGTGATTTTTCAATTCCACATGGTTGGAGCTGATTTGAGTGGATATTATATATAAATACCATTTTATCCTCAATTAAAATGGTCATACTTTCACTTTGAACTAATCCACGCAAGACTCAAAGGAAGAGGGATCAAATCCCTTCACTTGGAATTGATCCACAAGAGCTTGGAACCAACCCACGAGACTTGGAACCCCAGCTTGGAACCAATCCAAGAGAATTTGGAACCGATCCAATGACAAAGGATCTGATTCCCATCTCTAGAGAATCGATCCAATGCACCTTATGAGAGTGGATCTGATCCTATTTGCTTTGATCCACACATGGATTACCAAAAGTAAAAAGTTATTTTATACATATCATTTTTGTATTTATTGAAACATTTTTTTTAATCTTAATTTTATTAAGGGTATTTTGGTAATTTTAATTTTATATATATTCAATTTTTTTTAATTTATCACATCACTTGAATTACACACAAAGTTTTATAAACTTTATTTCTAAATTCACTCACTATCACCTCTAAATCCGGTTTTTTTCCCAAATTGGTGCAATTTTTTTTCCAATTTCCTAAAATGGTGCAGTATTTTTTTAAATTCCCGACAGAGGTAAGTCGTGAGAAAATGGCACGACTTCATCTTGAAGAAGTCGTGCCAAATTAAGGCGAATTTGATTAAAATAAGCTGAAGTCGTGCCAACATGGAGAGACTTCTGTGTT
>Ga0099823_1005834_pt1 | contig 12350 bp, 5 predicted proteins | sample CowpearedBW_FD_76831 | JGI IMG/M metagenome (GOLD analysis project Ga0099823, IMG submission 76831) | Root nodule microbial communities of legume samples collected from California, USA - Cow pea red BW | ecosystem: Host-associated > Plants > Roots > Nodule | place: USA: California | collected... | reverse complement strand
TTAAGGACATATAAAACGAATTAAACAAAAACTAAGACAAAACAAGGATTTTAAAACATGAAAGTTAGGTAAAAAAAAATTAAAAGAACCTACAGACATGCATCGAACAGCAGGAACAAAGAGCTAAGACATGATATAATCAACATTGATCCAAGGCAATCAGAACAAGGATTTTGAATCAATATCAGCGAGAAAAATTTCAGCACAGATTCAATCACAGCGAAGCAACAAAATCAAACTCGAAACTCAAGCATAGTATGAACAAGACAGGAATCAAAAAGCGAAGAAGAAAAACTGGATAAGACGAAGAAGACTTATCTTAGCACGGTCCAAGAACGAGTGGCTCTGAATACACTTGATGAGGCTCCTCCGTCGCGGTACTCGCTGGAAAACCTCTCCAATTGATGTTTTACCGATTTAAACTCGCAGTGTGCGAGGAAATCGCAGCGAAAGACTCGGATTTGGAGATTAACACTTGTATCTCACTGGTTTGGGAACCCTAGGAGGAGAAATCCTCATCTAAAGGGAAGGGTGAGCTAAGATGAACGGTGGGAGTGTTCTCAACTAAATTAACATTCATCAAAGCTGTTTATTACAACGAAGTAGCTCGCCTTATATAGATGGGAAAGGCTACTAGAAAGAAAACGGGAGGAAAGGGATGTCGTCTAACACAAATGCTAACGACAAGAAGATTGGATGCCTAAACAGATCCCTAACGACTATATATAGAAGGCATGAACGGAAGCCTAACTGATATGGTGAGAATGTGAAACAGGAAGAGAGGTATGCCCGCGTGAGGCAAGAGAGGTCGTGAAAGAAACCCTAGCTTAGGGTTCTTACACGCGATACATTGGGTTCACGACAACGAAGAGAAAGGCACCGTTTGATGTGGAAAAGAAGACTTGGGCTTCAACTATATCATTTGATGGCCCAATCAGCTGATGCACACCATTTCACTATACACGCTGAAGGCTAAATCAAGTGGTGCAAAATGACAAGATCTGTTGAACGCTTGAAGGAATTGGATTGCTACGTGCAGGCCCAATTGAAGCTGTTGTTGAAGAAAGTGTTGGCTGCTAGCGTGGAGGTGTGCTGGAATGGCTATCGAGGCCCAATCAGGAGGGGTGTGTACGAGTTGGTGTGGAGAATATTTGGGCCACAGGCCCAATGCAAAAACCTTCAATAATTGGCAGTTTTGACAAATGGACTGTAATTAACAAAACAAACCCAATTAGAACAACATTTATTTAATTAAAAAATAAAAGAAATTAAAAGAAATAGGCCTAGGCGTTGGCCCAATACTATAAGCCTTATTGGAGTCACATCAATATCGCCCTCATAGGGTAGCCTCATTAACTATGGTGGAACAAAACGCCCTCAAAGGGCAACCTCCCCAGCCAAAAGTGGAACACACTGCCCTCACAGGGCAACTCCCTAGTTATGGTGGAACTAATCACAAACACATATTCACAAATAACAAAACATGTTCACCTTCATAGGGTGTTAATTTAAAAATGGGTCTTGTTAATACTCTATTTAGGACATAACATGCATTACTTACTACATTTGCTCAGAAATATTTTGACAAATCATTTCCATTTAGCATTGTTCTTGCTAATTCTTCCTATGATTTGTTTTTCCTCACTATAACACTATTTTGTTGTGGTGTTCCAAAGGCAGAAATATTATGTGAAATACCATATTCCTAACAAAAGGTTTAGGAAACTTCATTTTTAAATTCACCCCATGATCACTTCTAAGGGATTTAATTTTTGAATCTTTTTCATTCTGAATAATAGTCATGAATCCATCTTCAAGGAGAGGAAGCCATGTGCTAATGATGAGACTTCCATGGAAAAGGATGAAGGTGTGGAAGCTAGAAGATTGTCGAAGAGAAGGTCTGGCTATTGTGTTTGGAATGAGCTCTCAAGTAAGGTTAGGACAACACTTAAGGAAGAAGGCTAGAGGAAGCCACTAAGGGGAGTTCTAGCCTAAGTTGATTCACAAAAAGAGAAAGGTCTGAAGTCATCTCAAGAGAATTTCTCTACTATATTCATCAATGCATTTACAAGACCTAAAGCTCTATATTTATAAAAGAAAAGGAGAGTTAGATTGTCTAGGAAAAGGGAGGAAAAAAGAGTCTAGAATGTGGTATTTTTTGAGCCAAAAAGAGAGCGTGAGGGAGATGCCACTTGCCATTAAGCAAGTCATATGGAACATGTACCTAGGCACTAAAGGAGAAGCTTGATGGACAAGCTTGGCACAAATTCTAGGGTTTAAAACCTAGATGATTATGCACACACTCTAAGGCCCATTTACAAAACCCAACTCTCTTTTGGTCCAAAACACTTCTAAGGCCCACAGGCCCTCCAAGGCCTAATTGTAACGTCCCTACTGGAAATTACTTAATTTAAAATAAATAAATAAGAATTGAAAATTTAATCGATATAATTTTATTATTCCCAAACACGGGAAAATTTGAAATATTTTTCAACGCACCAAAATTTAAACATAACTAAAATAATAATCTTATTACAAGTTCTAAAAAATGACAAAAATAATGGAAAACATAATTAAAATCTCTAGCTAAAGGTCCCCTGTTATCCCTCTCTCCATAGCTATGTGTCAACAATATCACCTAAATTATCATCTGCTTTCGCATAACAAGTCACACGACCATCGCCAAACACAAACAGAAAGGGTGAGCTCATATATAATTAACACATAAGTTAATATAAATCAAAATACACCGCATTGTTTTATTCTAGTTAGTTCTTGGCCAAGACCTTAAACCCTAAGGCTTTTCAACCTTCAATTCATATAATATAGTTAACGTTGGACTCAGGATTGATGATGCTCACACGAACCTGCCTGCTCGTGGTCCTGCCTCTACGAACCTCCTAGCTCGTAGTCTTGCTCTACGAACCTCCCCGTTCATAGTCCTACTCTACGGACCTACATGCCCATAGTCCAACACACGTGATCCACCAGCTACGAACCTCCCCGCTCGCAGCATCTCTCAAGTGTGAGCTCGGAACATACAAACCTACCCGCTCGTATCCCCACACGAAAGTATCAAAATATGAACATCCCCGCTCATATCATCACGTGTTCACCACCATCCATGAACCTACCGCTCATGGCACAACATCTCCTGATCTAAGTCTCGCATCAATGCGTACAAACAACACACGCAAGCCAATACCTGCAGCACTATCGCCTAACGCAACCCAAGCGCCGCTAGGCAAAATTCCTGTGCAGACCGCTTGGCGGGACACCATTGCCGCCATTTTCCAGGCCTCTCCCAGACCCCCTATTTCAGAGTCTATTGCCTGGCGGAGCACCCCTTGTCGTCAAGCGCCGCGCGGTGCAGATACATCCCTGCTGCTCCTATCGCTTGGCGAACACTCGTAGGTCGCCAGGCGCCATACCATTAGTGCAGTTCTGCTGGTTTTGGCACACAACATGGATTGTTCTACAATCCGCATTACGTCCCAATGAATTAAGGTTTGTTCACAAGTTAATGTCTGATTTCAAATACCATGCCACTTATCCATGATTCAATTCCATTTACATTTCTTCACCACTTCCTATATTAAAGACATAATATTCATACCTAATCCTTTTATCTTACCTCAGAGGTTACTCCAGCTTATGGCAACCATGTACAACCAGTACTCCGGCTCCAAACAACCCATTATTTTTCCCTTGCTATGCATGTACCATATCTTTACCTAGAATATTCCTTAATTCAACTTATGCAACTTATTTAGTCCTTTCACCCTTCATAGTAAGATTATCAACACCTCAATATCCTTTCTTAATTACACTATGTTTTCCCAGAGCCTAAAATCTCCATTACATTATTCTTTAATCCCATTTTCAATTATCATTTTAATATCAAATCACACCTATACTTTACCTACACACACCATTATACCCTAGTCCTTACTCATTCCAAATTTACCACAATTTACTTGCCTTATTCTTGTTAACACATATTTGCATTCAAATCAAAACACACACACTTTGCTTCCCAAATAGCCATACAACAAAACTGGAAAATTTCCAGTTATCGCCTGACGGCATACCAGATTCTGGGGAAAACCTAAATTTCCCTATCCCTGCGATAACCCTTAATCTATCCCAAGCCACCCTCATCGTGGAATTAGGCCAAATTCATAGATAACTCAAGGAACGCACTACACAAGTCATGTTTACAATTCATATAACAGTTAACACTGATAATCAGAATCACCATTCTTTTTCCAAACCAAAATCTTACATTCATAATCCACATCATACCACATCTCCAATTGCGTTTAATATCAGTTAATTACCATCATGGTACCACTCATCACCAATGCTCCATAAGAAATTTTAAGGCATCAAAAGTACATCAAAAATAGCCAAATCACACAAATTGCACGCGTGTCGCCTGGCGGGTATTCAAAGCTGCCAGACGGTTCATGACAGAACCTAGAAACTAGGTTAACGTGATGCGTCGCCTAGCGGTGAGGGATGAGCCACCAAGTAGTTTCTGGGCAGAAACCCAGAAACTACGAAAAATAACGTCACAAAGGTTGGGATTTCATGCAATAGCAAGACACATTCATTCATGCACGAATAAAACACAAGAAGCAACTCCCCTTACCTGGAAATCCTTGCTCCAATGAGAATTCACACTTCTTGCTTGATTTCTAATAGTCTCCGTTGACGTCCTAATCAATGGCTCTCAACCCTCTTTGTAAAGTGGCTCAAAACCTCTGGAAAACCTGTGCCCAAGACCTACACAAAATGTAGTCCTCCTTTCTCCTCCATTTCCCTTCTCTCTTTAAATTACTACCCCCTTAAACACCCTTTACTCCACCAAAACGAAAAATAATAAAAAAAATGCTTAATGGCTAGGGTTACTCTACTTTTCATCTCCATACCAAACGAAAATTTTGCAAAAAGAAAGATAAATTCATTCTTAGCAAGGTTTGAACACACAAGCACTCAATTACACAGTCAATGCACAACCAATTCATGTTTCGTGATAATTCCTATAATTTTAGGATTACATTATCACTACTCACATCCAAACATAACATTAACATAATACACATATCAAAATAACATACAATTGGCATACATAGGACTTGAACCCAAGTCCTCTCAACACAACCAAGTACTATCAACCATCTGAGCTAGTACTTTTTCACATTATAATAATCCGCATTAAATGCCATAAAGGCTCCTACTACCCGCATTTATTAAATAATTATTTATTTAATTATTTAATTTTCTCGGGTCTTACACTAATACATGGCCGAAAGAAAACCTTATTCTATTGGGTTCATAATACAAAGCACAAAACTAAATCCTAACCTAATATTTATAAACAAAAAGTCCTAGCCTAAGTCTTCACATCCTCATTAGCCCATGTGAACTTCAACTTGATCCTTGCATGCTCAAAGGAGGTTGAATCTTCTTGTAATCTCCTAGCCATAGCGCTGGTGGTTGGTCCCTTAGCTAGAGGTCTCTCATCATCCCCTCCCTCTTTAGAAGGATTTGACCTCAATTTGGAGGGTTTGCCTCATCATCGATTCCACCTCCAAAAGGAATTAGGTCAGTAACATTAAAGGTGGCATGAACTTCATATTCCTTAGGCAGCTCTAGCTTATATGTATTATTGGTCACTTTTTCGGCACTTTAAAGGGACCATCTCCTCGGGATCTAAGTTTGGACTTCCTTTTCTTAGGAACTCTATCTTTTCTTAGGCGAAGCCAAACCGAATCCCCTTTTTCAAAAATAATTTCCCTCCTTCCCCTGTTGTTGTATCTGGCATACCCTAGTTTGTTGTTGGATTTAACTTTTAACCCTTTTATACATTTTCTTGATAAAATTAGATTTTGATACCCCTTCTTTATGAACAAAGTCCAAAGATATGGGAAATGGTAGTAAACTCGATATAGGAAAGGTACTTGTCCTAAGATTTGTGGTTTCCTTTCAGAATTGCCTTTAGCATAGTAGAGAGAGACCTATTGACAACTTTTGTTTTCCCATCAATTTAGGAGTGACAAGAAGTCAAAAAGTTAAGCTTAGATCCTAACCTTAACCAAAGAGTTATCCAAAAGTGGCCTAGAAACTTGGTGTCTCTATCATAAGGTGTTCATTGATGTAACTAAAGAGGGATCTTTTTTCGTAATAAAAATAGTTTAAGCCTATGATGAGTGTCTAATTTGATATGTTTCTTAACGTTATGGTGACACTTATCAGTTGGTATAGCACGTTAATCTTGTTTCTTAAATGGCCTCCTTTTTCCTTCAAATTTAGTATTAGATTTATTCTTATATTTCAGAAATTTTGATAACCTTTTCACCATTAGATATAATGACTTACTATTAGAATTTTCCTCAGCTTGATCAACCATCGTTCATCTTTGTTCGTTAATATTTTCCAATAGTTTTTATAGCAGCCGTTAATGCAACACTTTGCCTTTTGTCACTTTTTTCTTGCTTTTTCATACTTCCAAGCTCGAGTTCATGTGCTCTCAATTTGCCAAAATTGTAGCCATGTTCATGCTTGTAAAATCCCTTGATTTAGATATTGCAGTGACTTTGGTTTTCATATTCTATTTATACTTTTTAGGATCTTGATATTCAATTACACCTTATCAAAGGTTTTTCGTAAAGCCAACAGATGGTTCACTATGTGAGTGAATCTTTTCTGCACTTCATAGATGGTTTCTCCGGCCTTCATCCTGAACATCTCATATTTTTTAATGAGTGTTCGACTCACTTAACTTCATATGTTCCTCCATGTGTCACCCCCATGACATCCCATGTCTCTTATATAATTCACACACTAAGTCCCTGTAAAATTCATCCAAAGTTAGTGTAGATGAAATGATGTTCTTAGCTCTTGCATCATAGTGGGCTCTTTTATTTTCATCAGGAGTCCATCAAGAAAACTCTTTAGGAACGTTTTTACCATCAATAGTTATTATGGGCTTAAGAGTTCCATTCACTACAACATCTCATACTCCTTTATCAACGGATTATAAAAAGATTATCATTTTTATTTTCCAAAAATTATAGTTTTCTCCAACAAACAGTGGTGGTCTATTAATTATTTCCCCTTATGTAAATATTTATGAAATATTAGCCATTATCAGGGTCTTTTTAATAATTTTCAAAAGCCAACTCTAATACTAATTGTTAAAATAGTTGTCACTAATATTTCACAAGCAAGAGGGAGGGTGAATTGATTGTTCTAAAAACTTTACTCTTTTCAAAACTTATAATTCATTTTTTATAACAATTTTAATCAATTAATAATGTATATGTGGAATGCTTAGAGATTGGAACCTTTATACAAATAAAGACATACAAAGAAAATGAAAGAAGAAACAAAACACAATTGATTCTATATTGGTTCAATTCTTTAAGAATTTACATCTAAGTTTTAGAAACCTTAGCTAGAATTTCACTAAAATATCAAGAATTACATTAAAAGATCGACTTATGTAATACCTGTACTCAAGATACACAAGAACACTTGAATACACTTCAAAATTTTAAAGACAAGATAATGGTACACATAATTACCTAATGCTATCAACTACTCAATGATATGAACACAAAAGAAATGAGACTATACATAGATAAACTAGAAGGAATACACATGATTTGTGCAGATATTCCAAATTTGACCTATGCCAAGTCAAAAGACTTTGAATCAATACACTCGTGAATAATTCTTGATGTTTTCCAGCAAATTCAAAAATAATTCTCCATGAACACTTCAATCACAGTCTCAGTTTTTGATTTTTTTTTTGTGAAAATCATATTTATTTTGAAATACAAAGGTGGTTTCAAAGAGGAAAGCTTTTCTTTAATGTATTAATCAATTACATTAGTGAGGTAATCAAATATCTTTATTTTTTTAATCCTAATAGTAGATTAATCGATTATATTGTTATATTAATTGATCAACACAAAAGAATTTTTTTTTCTCAAGTGTCACTATATTAATCGATTAGATTATGCACTTAATTGATTATTTTGTCAATTTAGTAGGTAACATTTGAACATACACTTATTTCGCACCACTATAGTGCTTAATTGATTAAGATATGATGAGGCTGATTTTATAAGCATTTTACCTTGGCTTTAAATATTTTATGCATGTAACTTTTGCCTTGTACTTGAACAAACTTATGCCTATGTACCTTTATTTGTTTGGACATCATCAAAAACAAGATATACAATTGAAGCTTTTGAATCCTTGAGTGAATGCCAAGGGCAAAAGATAGGATGCATGAAGAAAAAATGATAGATGCAAAAAGTAATTGCCAAGGATTAGGAACTATCACTAAAATACTATGAGTTGAATCTAATTGTTGTAAACCTTGCAAATGGGAGTGACACCTTCAAAGAAGACATACCAGCCAAGGAATCGAATTTTACTAGCATACCACCATAAGATTATTAACAAGAGAACACCATTCATAACACAAATAGGGTCATGATTCACCACTAGTGGCTAGGTTGTGATTGAGCAATAGGTTGAACGCCCACAGGTTGCACCATAAAAGACTGACCATAGACTCCACATGAGTTCCATCATAAGTTCCACCACTTGAGCTAAAGACCCCTTAGTCACATCCTATACACCAATCACCTTAGGATGATAACGTTGTTGTATTTTTGTACCAACTATTTTCTCTGAATCAAAAATAACATTGTCATCTTGTTGTAACTATTTAAAATTAGTTATCATAACCAATCATTTTACAATTTGAACAAAGTAGAGCAAATTCTTATACTTCACATAAACAATAAACGCAAATCCTAATATTTTCACCAAAATTTGATTAGGCAAATTAGATAACAAATCAACATCAACCAAGATACATGCAAAGAAACCTCAAGACTTATTCTTATTCTTAGTATAATCACCTAAAGATAAAGGAATACCAATTTCACGTTTTATTGAGAAAATCATTTTCGTCATGAAAACCATGAATGTGAACCCAACATTGAGTTTTCATAAGTTTCACGAAAACCAGAACAATACATTTAGTACAAAAAAAAAATCACGAAGAATGCAAAAACGATAAATTCCAAGTTTCAACAACTAAAATCATTTACATGTCTTCTAAAGAAGAAAAAACAAATTCATAGAACATTTTGTCAAGTGAAATTGGTTTTCATTGACATAAATGCTTCCAAGTTACATAAAAAGGTAAACAATTTGTTCCTTCATGTTAATAGAATATAATCATGTAAATAATTTTTGCATTCCTTTATACTAGTAAGCTTTTTTTTAAATAAAAAAATAAAAATTAATTTGTATAATTATATTTAAATAAAGAATTAAAGAAACATATTTTATGATGTAGTTAAAATTAAATAGTAATAAAAGTAGTGAAACAAAAAATTATAATAGTTATTGAAATTAAAAATATATCTATTATATAAAATTATAATAAAAATATATCTCTAATAAAAAATCTACATTAAGAATATATCTATTATATTATATAAATTTGTAATTAAATTATTTAATTTATATTTGTAATATTGAAATAAATAATAACATAAAATAAAGTGACCAAAATTAAAAAAAGAAAAAAAAAGATATGTTGACTGTATTACACTACAAGAACACTATCAAATAGTTACCAATTTTATGACCAAAAATATGTTTAGAGACCAATTTCCTAATTAGAGACTAATTTAAAGACCAATTCTTTTGGTAGTCAAAACCTTGTAGCTAATGTTAATCACTAATTTAGAGATCAATTCATAATAGAAACTATTAATGTTATCAATTTAGTGCCAAATATAATTTTTTAAACTATTTTAGTTACTAATAATTTTTAATTTATAAATTGGTATCTAAATTAGTCACTATAGTGAGTGTAACATCTCGTTCGGATATTACTAATTTAAATAATTAAAATAGGGAATAAGTATAAAATCGCATTTATGATAATTCCCTTTCCCAAAAATATGGGAAAATTTAAAACATTCATTATACCACCATAAACCAAAATCCACAAACTATAATTGTCAATTACAAATTTCGAGTCTGGTAAGATAAATGTTTACAAAATGTTTAAAATTCATAAAACAAGAAAACATCATAAAGGTTTTTGCCCATGCTAGCCCCTCTCCGAAATTATGCTTCACCAGCAACACTTGCAACATCATTTGCTCTCGTGTAACGCATTACACGATCATCGCCAAACACAAGCAGATAGGGTGAGCTCAACAAAATAAAAGTGCACTGCACAATATAATAAATAACCATACAATATTCCAAAAGTTCTAATACTCCCAAGTATCATCACATAGTATACTATTCTCTCATAACCAACCAGTTTCCTTTCCTACGCCCTAACGCCTTTTGGGAAGAATAAGCAACAACCCTTACATGTTCACCAAAACCCGGTAAGAGCATAATTTCCTTAGGACTTACAAGCAACCACCCTTGCCTGCTCACCAAAACTCGGCAAGAGCACAATCCTTACCTGTTCACCAAAACTTGGTAAGAGCATTACTTTTCCTAAGACTCACAAGCCATAATCCTTAATCCTCGACTTCCAAATGTTCCTCCAGACGGCTCTTGATTCTACACCCTTTGATGATTACATTGATCGATCCTTGTTGTCATGAGTGTCTACTCGCCCCTCCGACTATAGGCCACCACCTAATAGTCCACACACGGGAATAAATTTGCCACAACCACGATCCGCGACACTAAGTGGAGTTCCCCAATACGAATTACAGTCCGTATTTATCCTAAGATTATCAAACTTGTTGGATAACACCGAGGAGGGCAATCTTCCGAAACTCATCCGTAAGAGCCACGATCTCGCACACTCCATTGGACTTCCAAAACCATCAGGCTACAACCTCGAGTGGCCACATGTTACCCCAATACAAGTTGCACTTGGAACTGGGCCCCTAACAAAGCATCGCATCAAGACCTCCATCCAAAGCTGTGTAGAATCCCTCATGTAATCTATCACTGCATCTAAAACTGCCTAGCACAACATCCACGTCGCTAGGTTAACTCGCGTTCTAGACCACCTGGCAGGACACTTTTGGCGTCGCCGGACGCCAACCCACTAGATTTTGGTCCAAGCCTAATTCTACAACATACCGCTTGGCAGGACCACTTTCGTCGCCAAGCGCCAACTCTAGGGTTTTACTCTAGAGTTCACTTTGTGGCCTATCTGCTAGCGCTTTACACCGTTCCGCTAGACGCCACACTAGTAATTGATAATTTACTGGTATTTGACACTCTAGAATAGGTTCCAATGAACCTATTTACACAAGACACTCAGTTCACGCAAAACATGCATCCATGACTAGTAAATACACTTTCATATCATTAAGCTGAACTTAACTACATAATATCACATGGTCATACATCAAACATAACTATATTCTTGCTTTTATACATCCCAGAGAATCATAATAAATCCACATAAAACAGTTAAAGCAAAAGTGTTATACCCAACACACAATCCTGGACAACCAAACAATATACAAACGAAAAAGAACAGATGTTTGATTACTGGGGTCCACGCGTATTTATAGAGCATTAATGATGTCTGATTATCTCATGGGTCGGGCCTTGACTTGGGCTCTAACTTGGGCTATGAGTGGGCCTGGGCCCTAACCCAAGCCCTTAAGACCTATTGAACGCGGGGGCTTCTATTTCACTAAGTTTATAGGAGTTCTCGGCCTGGGCTTTAATCTTACCGGGTTTGCTAGAGTAGCCGGCCTCGACTGGCTACCTTGACGATGTGTGTAGGTTAGAACCAATATAAGTTAGGCTGACTCGGCCTAGGCTGAATGCTTGGCCGCCTTGGTGCATGTATTGTTTACTTATTTGGTCGAGTCAGGCTAGGTGTGGTACACTAGTCCCCCAGCCTTGTCCGATGGGAGTTGTCGGTCAAGGGTGATATGTGTTGGTTGTGTTGGTATGCTAGCGGAACCAGTTAGGTGTGGTACACTAGTCCCGCAGCCTTTAAGTGTGATGAACAATGTTAAGGCTAAAAAGTGGTAACCGTCAGAAGGTAGGTGAAGGGTGTCAAGGGTCCAATCAAGAAATTTTGGTGCCGTCATTTTTCAAAAGTTGTATCTTTCGCAATGATGGTGTCGATTGGTCTGGGGTTTTATTTTGGCGGGAAGAGTTATCGTCGTTTGGGGCCCTAGGCTATAAATATGGGTTTGAAAATGGGTTAAGGGTTACTTGTTTCATTTGCGAGAGTTCTGAATTCAGAGATCTTGTGCGCGTCATACTGTCCGACTAGTTCCCAAAATCAACCTACATCTTCCCGTAAAAAC
>Ga0099823_1005816_pt1 | contig 12369 bp, 7 predicted proteins | sample CowpearedBW_FD_76831 | JGI IMG/M metagenome (GOLD analysis project Ga0099823, IMG submission 76831) | Root nodule microbial communities of legume samples collected from California, USA - Cow pea red BW | ecosystem: Host-associated > Plants > Roots > Nodule | place: USA: California | collected... | reverse complement strand
TGTGGTGTGATGCTTGGGCTTGAAGGACTAAGTCCAATAGGGGTCTGGGATGTGCTCGGTGGTTGGACACATGATGGGCATGGAACTGGTTGAGTTCCCGTCGGCTACTAATGGTGAGGAGTCCTTAGTATGTTGATTGCATGTGTCGGGCACACGATGGGCAAGGAACTGTGATGTTCCCGTCAGCTACTATTGGGCGAGGAGTCCATAGTATGGTGATTGCGTGCGTGCCAAGATCCAAGTTTGAGACTTGGATGTTTATACTACAGGCGAGGAGTTTGTAGAGCAGGACTATGAGTGGGATAGGCTCATAGGGTTGGACCACGAAAGAGTTAGTTTCGTGGGAGCACAGGGAAGTCCTAAGATCTAGTTCATGCATATGACTCATGAAGGACTATGAGGTCATGGTTGGGTGATTATGAAATATGAAATTAGTATGTTATTTTGGGTTGGGAAACATATTTATTCTCATGTTTCTTTATATATATGTTATGCATAGCTCACCCTTTCTGTGTGTGTGTGGCGATGATCGAGTAACTTGTTATCCAAGAGCAGATGATGTGACAGGTGGGTCAGGAGATGCTTAGACTCGAAGCGAGGGCTAGCATGGGATATTATGTAGATACATATGTAGAAGGAGATTTTGTCAACCCTTCAAGCTGGGAATAGATATTCTGCTTTCCCAACTTTGAGAGATATTGTGTGAAAGAAGCCAAATGTAGGGGTTTGGTAAATATGTCTACGGCTTGATGAGCGGAGGGAATGGGGAGAACTTGATTATACCACAAGAAAACTTCTTACAGATGAGGTGGCAGTTGATTTATATACGTTTGGTGTATTTGTGTAGACCGAATTGAAGGCTATTTTGACGACAAAGGTTTTATGAAAGTTGTGAAGGAGATATGTTAGCCACTAGATTTCACAAGTTGTGGAGGCCAAGGCACGATATTTAGCCTGATATGAACTGCATGATATGCTTTGTTGCTTTCTTGATTTTCAAGAGATAAGGGATTGGCCAAGGTATATGGAGAATATAGTAACTGATTTGCGCATATCTAGACATGTGGCCCAGTCGGAGTCACTATAGGCTTTGAGCTCTATAGGTGTGTTGATGGGGGAACACAAACCACTACCAGGGGCATTTTTGAAGTAGCGAAGGACACGAAAGGCGACTTGCTTGTGGGAAGCAGTGGGAGCAACTATGAACTAGCTGAGATTGTTGACAGAGAAGGAGATCCCAGGACGCGTGTTTGTGAGGTAAATGAGACGTCCTTTGAGCCTCTTGTAGGAGGAAGCATCTTCATGATCAAGAAGTTGGCCAGTTTTGTTGCAAAAAGTGCATAATTTGCATGGATTTGAAGTTTTACTTTGTTTAATATCTTGACCAGGATATCCATGCTTGCGGTAACAGACGACTTCAGTGTGGCTAGATTTATGACAAAAAGTGCAGACAATAGGGAAGGATACAGTAAAAACACGCGAAGAACTAGTGATGGATGAAGGAGGAAATTTACATGATGTAGGAGTGTCACGATTGGGTAGAGAGGAGTGGCTAGAGCCAAGTTGTCGTTCCTACCAAAGAATAGAAGAGAAAATTTTGGTGACTGCAAGCATGGGATCTAATAAAAGCATGTGATACTTGATGTTGGTAAACTGATCATTGAGACCACGTTAGAACTGCATAAACTGGTCTTCAAGTTTTCTTTGAGTAAAGATAAAAGAAAGGTTGCAAGAACATTTGGTTGGGAGTGTGCATATAGGGTTGGGCCTAAAATTCTCTAATTCATCCCACAAGGTTTTAAGTTTGGTGAAGTAATAAAAAAAGAAATATCACCTTGATGAAAAGTGATGGCTTCCATTTGGAGATCTGATATACGCAAACAGTCAGCTCGAGAGAAACGAGTTTTCAAGTCAGACCAGATGGTAGAAGCTTGGTCCATCCATTAAAGGCGAATTGAAATGGACACAAAATGAACGAGCCAAGACACAACGATGCTATTACAGTGGTGCCAAGATGCGATAATGGAGTCAGTTGTGGCAGGTTGGACAAAAGTTCCAAGAACAAATTTGATCTTGTTCTTGGTGCTGAGAGTGATGAGCATGTTGTGGCTCCAAGAGTGGTAGTTAGTGGTGTTGAGGAAAAGAGAAACCAAGAAAATTGTTGGTTTCTCATTGGGGTGCCGATACAGAAAAGTTGGTGGTGATGTTTCTTGTTGTTCTTTGGAGGAATATTCCATTTCGAAAGGCAAGAAGAGAAGAGGATCGAGGCAACAAATAAGGTTGAAAGAATAGGAAAGAAACACGATAAAAAAACTTGGGAAGAGAAGGATCTACTGTCTCTAGATACCATAACAAACTTTGTGCCAAAGGTAAAAGGGAAGAGAGAACTCGAGATGAACGAGAGAGAATCGATCTCTCCTTGAGAGATCTGAGCTTTCGTTGCGTTTCATCGATCCTCTCCACTGAATTAACGTTTGGAGGTCACGCAAGTGATTCACTATCGATTGGACCGAGATTCCAACGAATATGTGCGATGTCGACCTCATCACTTGTTAACACAAATGACTTTTGTGCTTACAAATTTGATGCAGATATTCTATAGTGACTTGATGAAGATACGAAGAGTTGATTAAGATTGACGAAGACTTGATTAACTAATGAAGACATGAAGAACTGATGTGTTGATCATGCTTGATGTGTGCTTAATTTGGCTATCACGTGAAGATATTGAAGCTTGAAGATTGAAGCTTATGTTGGTACAAATAGCCTCGATGATTTTATGCTTGAAGATTTGATGAAGGTACATGAAGCCATTACCTTGGAACATGTTGGAACCATGTTTAAATTGATGAAGTTGTGAAGATTTGGGGTTTCACGTGTTGATCAAGACTTGTGTGTGTGCTCTATATCTGGGTTATTCATGGGGAAAACAAACCTGAAGATATCAATTCATGTTATAGACCATTTTGGATTGTATAGATGTATAAGGTCTTTGTTGTGTCTTTTAATTTGTTGACATGTTTTGAACAGGTTAAATGGTGTCTTTTAATATGTTGAATTAGTTTTTAACAGATTAGAAAATTTGATGCAGTAGTCTTAACTGGTACATATTCAATTAGTTTATTTATTTTTTAATTGATTGATTTCATTTAAGTTAACTGTAATCAACCAATTGATTTAAAAATTAACTTGTTGAATTTCGTAACAATTTGACTATAAAAGCTGTATTTTTTGAAAGAGAGCTAAGTAGACCATTTCTTAGCATGAAAACTTTCTGGAATCTATGGAACTCTTTCCCTTTTGTGATCATATAGTGTACAGCTGTTGAAGATTGATCTTGGATCATTCTTAGGGCTTTTGTTTGGTTTTTGAAGTTTGGAGAAAGTGGTTTTGTTTAGGCAAGGTTGTGCTACCATGAGGTTTGGTCTTTCTCAAGCTTTTAGGTTGTGCGTGGTGGTTTTCCAGGCCTGCATGAGGTTTCTTGTTGTGCTAGTGTGATTCAAGAGTAATGGTGTGGTGTTCTTGCATATTTTGAAAGTTTAATGTTGTAAACTTTGTAAATATTTTGAAATTGTGCAAAGTTAGGTTTAGGTTACCTTGAACAACTAGATGTAGCTTAGGTTTGAGTGCACCAATATAAAAATCTTGTGCATTGCTCTTCTCTCTAACCCTTCTCACTTTGTATTGCACTTGAAAGAATCTTGGTTTGAACCATCATTTCGACATTCTTGTGTGATCTGGACTTATCTATAACATTGCTCATGTTTGTCTAACTCATTTGAACTTATCTTGTTTGATCTTTCATTTTGTTCCTGGCTTAAATCACAAATTCGCATTTCTGGAATTTTCCCAATTTTTCAGTTGATTGCTTTTATGATTCAATTTGTTGATTCTATCAATATTGTATCTGTTTAATAAAATCAATCGCCTATCTCTATTTTTGACCGATTGAAAGCGTATAGTTCAGGAGTGTATGCATCCATACTTCGTGGTTGATTTGATTCAATTGAAAATTGTTTTAGGCTTTTAAAAGTCAATAAATTTTTTTCACTAGTCAATTCAACCCCCTTCTTAGCATTCAACCATTTCAATACTTACAACTTATCTTGAAGACAATTTGACATAATATAGTTGTCTGGTGTCTGGTTACACTCTTTTAGTCTATTAAGTAGGTTTTTAATAGGTTAATTGACTAACTGCTATAATTCTTTTATTAACACTTTCAATCAGCTGAATTATTATTCAATAAACTAATTTCACTTAGGTCAAGTGAAATCAAAAAATTGAATAGATAAATCAACATGTTAAATATGTTAACAAACAAACTGTAAACTGATTTTTCAAAGAGATTGGTAACAATTTCCATGTTGAGTGCAAAATTAGTGTGAATACTCAGAAAAATTCTTTCTCTCTAGATAATATAGATATGCAACATTTCATGTAGTGATCTTTGAATTCTTGGAGCAACCACTAAGGTTTGATCTTTCTTAAGATTATGGGTTTGCTGAGTGAGAGTCCAAGTCTACAAGTTGGTGTCTTGCTCTATGTTGTTGAGATTCTTGTGGGATTCAAAACTCTTGGTGTTGTTTTGCATTTTTTTTGAAAGTGTAATCATGGTGGATTGTGTAAATCTTTTGAAATAGTGCAAAGTCAAGCTAAGGTTGCCTTGACTAATTTGGTGTAGCTTAATCTTAAGTGAACCAGTATAAAATTCTGAGTGCATGTGTTTGATCTCTCTCTCCTTGTATGTTGTTTGACAAAAAGTTTTAAGAAAAATGTTTTATGCAATCTTTCAATGAAATTCTTGTGATTTGATAATTCTTAGTGTATTACTGTTTGGAATCAATCTTTATTTGTTGTGAAAATAGTTTTTGAGTATATCACTAACTTTGTTTTTCTGCATAATTTCCAATAGTTCAATATGTTGTTTTAGTGTGTTAATCTATTGAAAAGTTTTGGTTTGTCTGGTTGACTCTATGTTTAATGAAATTAACTTGTTAATTCTGTTTCAATCGATTGAAAATGCATGTTTGAAAAGTAATTTTATACCAAGTTCTTGATCACTCTGATTAAATCAAAAAGGTTTTTACAAGTTTAAAAAGAACTAAGGTTTTTGAAAAGGCCAATTCAAAACCTCTTTCCTGGTTAATTACTTCTTTTACTACTTACAAATCTTTGATTGGACAATCAATGAGTCAAACAATCAAAGTCTCGTCAAGTATTCAAAGCTAGTCAAAGTGTGGTCAAACAAGAGGGCTAAAATGCAAATATTGGTATCTTTGAATTTCTCTACAAATTTGGACTACGTGATTTCAATGGCTGAATTAGGAAATTAGTGCAAAAAATTTAGTTGATTACTTATCTAATACTTTTAAATAATTTATTTATTTAATTATATCAATAATTATCAACAGACAATGCAAATACTTTTAAACTTGATTAGATCTTTCCAATCCTCTAGGTATTCATAACCACAGAAAGATAAACAATATTTATAGTTATTTTAAAAATATTTGGGAGATATTACATTATATCAAAAAGGAGATTTCATTAACAAAATAGTCAGACCCAAAGCCTAATAAAATTCTACATAAGGACACCTAGGGAAACAAAAAAAGGATTGAACGAACCCTTTGGGGGACCTAATCACATCCTACCCTCCATTCTTCTATGTTTTCTTTTGTTATTTCTACATTTCATCGATTATTAAGCATCTCAGGTTGATTCTACAATAATTTCATTATGGATTATAAGGTTAAATTGAAATAATTGTTTTTCTATTATTGTTGTGGTTTTATGTTTACCTATGTCTTTTGTTTCCGAATCAAGTAAAAAGTAATGCTTTTTACATTGTAGCTAATTAGCAAGATGTTTTAATCTATATGCATATTGGTCATATGAGTTTAAGGGTTTTTAAGTTTGATTGGAACTTTACTTTGATTTTATTTAGAAACTTTCACGTGATTAAATGAGTTTTTACCAATAATTGAGACTTTACTTTAATTAAAGGTAATCACTTTAATGGTTATGGAGGATGACAATGTTCCTAATTGGACTTTGGACAATACTGGTGTGTTGTCTCAAAAAGTTGCAAAAAAGTTTTACTTTTCTAATATAGAATGTGTGGATTGGGTGAGCTTGGTTTGGTTAGATAAGGTGTCACCTGCTAAAAATTTGATTATTTGGAAATTGTTGTATGGTCATTTATCTATTGATTTAGAGGTTAAGAAAAAGATGAGTGGTTTTATGCTCTAGGTGTGGTAATAATGTTGAATCTTTTTCTCATTTGTTCTTTCATTACTCAATTGTTATATGGTTGTGGGAAGGGTTGAATGAAGATTTTTAGGATTTGCAATTTTCTTATTTTGATTAGGTTGTCACTACTGCAATTATTTAGATGATATGTGTAAGACCCGCAAAATTTAATTAATTAATAAATGCGGGTAGTGGGAGCCTTTATGGCATTTAATGTTAATTGTTGTGATGTGGAAAAGTACTAGCTCAAGTGGTTAAGAGCACTAAATTGTGTGAGAGGACTTGGGTTCAAGTCTTATGTATGTCGTTTATGAGTTATTTAATTGATTATTATTTTACTAATATGCTTAATCATGATGAGTGATAATATAATCCCAGAATTATAGGAATTATCATGAAACATGAATTGGTTGAATGGTTGTGCATTGATTTGACATTGGCATGATTATAGGTTTGATCCTTGGTAGATCCAAATTAAACTTTCTTTTTGCCAAAATTTTCTTTAGCATGAATGCGAAAGGGCAAAGGAACCATAGGTGGCCAAATTCAAAGAGTGAACTGTACTAACTGAGTGAGAAGGAGAGCTAAAGTGGGGAGGCACGGGGCATCCACTTTTAATCAAGGAAGAAGCCAAGAACCTTCAAGTTTTAGTAAGGGAATCCAAGTTAGGGGAGTTGGACCACGTTCATTTGATATTTTTTTATAATTGCATGATTTATAACATGTTTGTGTATGCTCTTTCTCTTACATTGCTTGAAATTTGTGTTTCTGGAATTTTTCCAGTAACCGCCTGGCGGACGAAGAACTATCTGTAGGTGACTCATGTATTTTCTACTTGTTTCTAGGTTCTTGAAGAGAAACTGCTTGGCAGCATGACCCTGGCCACCAGGCGACACATGCCTGCAACCTAGTTGGTTGGGTTTTTGTTTGAATGGCCTGGCAGTGATGAACACCCATCAGGTCGGGATGTCAAAAAAATCCGTACCCACGGGTATCCGCGGATAAAACTCGCAACGGGTAGGAAACGAATATTAAAAATGGATACCCGTTACCCGCAGGTACCGGTATTTTTGATACTCGCATGTTAATGGGGCGGGTATGGGTATTATAGTATCCGTACTCGTGGATACCCGTACCTGCTAAACTTTTATTCACAAAAATACCCTTATATATATTAGTAAAAAACATTTTGAGTCTTTATTCAGTAATGGTTGTCGGATTCTTACCCACATCGGAGTAGATTACTTCTAGATACTATGGAGGCATTGATGTGTCTCTAGGACTGGTTATGGACCAACATGGAAGATAATGAAATTAACACTGTTACTTAGATATTTGATATTTTAATTAAGTGATTGTTAGAAATTTTTAATGAATTTCTTATGTTTTGAGGCTCTTCTAAATTAAAATTGGACAACATGAAACTTTATACAATGTTACAAGATGTGGACATTGATGAAGTTAGTAATTCCTTTAATATTTCATTCAAAAATAAACTACAATATAAATTGTTAGTGATTTTTTATTTGTTTGTTTTTCAAGAATCAATCGAAGAAAGTGGACTTGTTGATACAAGCACTAGTTATAGTTAAATATTTATTTTTTAAAATATTTTTGTAAAATACCCACGGGTACTCGTGGATACCCGAGGATATGAAAAAAATAGGCGGGTACCCGCATAACGGATACTCGACGGATATGGGTACGGGACGAATATTAATCCAACAGGTAGGGTACGGGAGAGCTACTACCCGTACTCTACCCGCCCTGTTGACATCCCTACCGCCAAGTGATGCGAGCAAAGATGGCTCGATTTTTGGGTTTTCTGGGTTCTGGGCTATTTTTGATCGGTGGAAAGGGTGGTTTAATCATAAATTGATTAAAAGGAGAGGATTAATTGTGAAAGTACAATGTGGTGCGAGGGAATTAAGTGAAAAGGGTTATGTATGAATATTAGGGTTGGCATATTGGGGGTTTTTGATGAATGGAGTATAATTATTATTGCTTTGCACTGGAATTATTGTTGGATATAGTTAAAGTTGAGTACGTGCACCATTGTCATCATGTTCACGTGTGAAATGACGAAGATAGGCAGATGATTGCATTGGGAAACTCTTGGAAGGGGCTTTGCAGGTGCTCAAAATTCTGGAACCTTTCCAAAATTGTGTGTTTATGAGGTGCAATGAGGAATTAGGTTCTGTTTTAGTCCAGAATAGAACAGGAAAAATGGATTTGGTGATAACTAATGCATGAATTAAGGTAATAATAAAACTAACTAATGCATGAATTAAGGTCTTGGAATTTAACTTAGGATTTGATTGGGTTTGAAGACAAAGGGATGCAAGGAAGGTATAGAAGAGGTTAGTTGAATCAAAATTGGGAAATAAATGTTGCACAACCTAACGTGGCATTAGTCATTCTGAGATGTTGCTTAAGTTAAAGTGGGATTAAAGGATTTGGGGCAATAGTCATAGTACATGATATGATACTAATAACTAAGAAATTGATACTTAGTAATTCAGATTTAATGGTTGTAATCGGCTTGGACTATATCTAATTAAACCTCTTGTGGTATCTTGGATTAGGTCATAGTTTATAACTAGGTTGTTGCGAGGTGAAGGCGAATTATGGGTTATAGTGCATGATTGGAGTACTCAACTTAGAGAGATAAGTTGAGGGGGAAAAGGTTGGAAAGTGGGAAAAGGTGTTGCAACATTTTAAACTAGTAATCTCGTTGTACTGGTGTAGCGTCTGGCGGTAAGGTAAGAATCATCAAGCGATAGCTACGAAATCAGAAGGGAACTTGGAACACGTGGCGCCTAGCGGCAAGGGTTGTCCTGCCAGGCGATACCTACAGGAACAGTGGCATCAGAGGCGCTTGGCACTTGGCAGCACGTGTCCCCCAGCAGGCGGTCTAAAAGCGTGTTTCGCTTGGCGGCTCAGGAACAACACCAGGCGATAATGCAGAGGCCAAGTTTGGGTTTTGCCTACTTTGGATGTGTGTGGTCTACAAGGCTTAGGGGATATCTCGAAGGTCGACTTGCTGGTGTTCCTTGAGCTGTGGCTCGAAACGTATCCCTTGAGTTGTGGCTCGGGATAGGGAGTAATCATGTGGCATTTCTTGAGTTGTGGCTTAGAATGACATCTCTCGAGTTATGGCTCAGGATGGCGGATGAACACGAGGAACTCTTGAGTTGTGGCTCAGGTTGGCGAGTGTGTGCGAGTTGTGGCTCATATGGATGGGTCCAGATAGATTGTCCTCCTCAATATGTGGCTAACGAGTTTGTTAGTCTTGGGACATTATAAATGATATTCGTATTGGGTGTGGTCCGTAGCATGGTTTCCTGCACATGTTCTGTGAGTTGTAGCTAGTAGGTGTGGTAGCAGGACATCTTAAGGTATTCATTAGAAGACGTAGAACACAGGTAACATGGTAGTGGCCATGTGTTATGGAATCAAAGGATGAACATTCCTTTGGTGTGTTCGTGTTGCTATAATTGTTTTATATTATGTGCATGGTTTAAATTGTTAGCTTACCCTATCTGTTTGTGTTTTGGCGATGATTGTGTACACGGTACACGGGAGCAGATGATGTTGCAAGTGGATTTGGTGAGGCATAGAACCGGAGTGTGGGTTATCATGGGAAATTTAAGGTTTATTTTATGAATTTTAAGGTTTCTCTTGTAATGAATTATATAAATTGGTTTTATTATGAGACAATATTTGATAATATATTCAATTTTATAATAATTGGTTCTGAGCTGCTTTTTATTATGAAATAAAGATTTTATATTTCCCGTGTTTTGAAAAATGAAGCTTAATAAATGAGGTTTTAATATTAATATTCTATTTTATTAATTAAATTTGTAATATTCGGATGGGGCCGAGTTCAACTACAAGAAGTGACTCATAAACCTTAACCCCTAACTAGAACAACCACAATAGTAGCCAAAACAAGTACAATCAAAGTTTGGTTAATATTATAGTTTAATATATCTTTCTATTGTTATTATCTTGTTATCTTATTATCTTATATCAAATATTAGCATATCTAAAGGGCCATTAAATCCTACACATACATGAGTACTTCATAATAAGAAAAATAACTCTTACTCAATACTAAATACTTCATACACTCATACAATCCATATTCTCTTATTAACTTAAGTATCAAAGAGTCTTTTGTAGATAGATCACCCCTTTGATTTCACTAAAAATTTGGTTCTTTTTCCGAATCGTCTTCTAGAGAGTCTTCATTCACCTCAGAAATTCTCACTTGTGCTCGATTAGAACAATATACATATGTATTTAATGGCTTTATATATGTCATTCAAGTTAAATTATTATATTTCTCATAATAGTAAAAATCTTAGGAAAAAAAATTGTAAGATAAGAAATAAAAATGTAATATTGTTTAATTTGCTTGAAATAAAATCCGGAACATATAAGAGGAGGACGATACTCATTATTCCAAATTTTATGATGTATATATATAATGAGAATTTATAATAATTAAATTATAAAATTTTTATTTTTATAATAATGGAATAAAGAGGAAAAGAAAAAAATTTATAAGAAAAATAAGATATTTTATTATATTTTCTCTTGTGTGTTTATTCTCTTTTTTTCTTTAATAGTAGAACATGAATTCTTATTTTTATTCATTTCTAACATGTTATATTCTATTTTGAAGAAAAAAAAGAAAGAAAAAAAAGGTAAGACAAATACGTACTATTTCCACTTATTTCTTATTTATTCTATTCTATTTTAAAGAAGAAAAAAAAATTGTAACTTTCTCTTATAGTTAACCGTAAATATTAACTTTATGATCTGTATATTTTAGTTATAAGAATTTGAATAGTTGTATATTACACTTTTTCAATTTTTTATTTTATAACTAATTTAAGCATTTTTCATTTTTTCTCAATATATTTTTTGTATGAAAATTATATTCAAAAACATAAAATAAAACCTTTTAACCAAATTTTAGTTATAATTAATAGTTATGTCTCATCGATTAGTAACAATAAGATTATATATAAATTTGAAATGATAATTTGAATTTTTGAAAATGATTGATGAAAATAAGGTAAGAGAGTCACATATTATATGGTGTAATAAATATATGAAATTTAGTGAGTGAAAGCAAAGGACTGGTACGTAGCATAATAGTCATTGGAGAATTTGACTTGTTGCCAGAATTATGGAAACAGGGTGCTAAAGTGTATTTCCAAAGTGCTATGGTTGGTGTACACGTTTCGATGTAAAGTCTAAGTGCTGCGAAAGATACTAGAACCCTCAACAAAACAAAAATTCACCACCACATAAATACAATCAAACACATCATTTTGAATTCTACACATGCTCCATAATGTTTTAATATTTTATAAATTTTGCATAAATTTATATTAGATTTAATAGGTCTTTTATCTTCATATTTAAGAAGTTTATTCGATTTGTGACAAACATTAAAGGACAATTTGGTAATGAGGTTGGAAGAAAAATGTGCAACATTGGTTGAGAGATATTGGAGTAGTCTTAGGAAGTGGGTAGTGGGTATTTAGAATTCTTAATTAACTTTCACTAAGCTTTTAGTTAATGATTACCTACTTATTATAATGTATTATAAGAGGGAAAAGCTATAAGAGGTAAATTAAAATATAGTATCTTTGTAATGTGCAACCATATCCTTAGTTTCACAAGAGTCAAAATCAAATTATTCAAGTTAGTGGAGTCTAGTAACTAGTAATTAATCTTTAATTGTGAGGTTCACAAATTGAAAAACTTTCATTCAATAAGATTAAGTTTCACTTGGGAATTCCTCTAGAAAATTGTGTTTCTTCAATGAGGAACGACAACACTCTTTGCAACCTTACCTAACACATATCAAAGCTAAGTCACCCAATTACTAAATTTAATTAAGAGAAAGCCATTTCAAATATTTTAAGATTATATATATATATTTACTAATGAATTAAAAGGATTAAATTTACTTAGCTATATAAGCTTAGGTTTATTCATTATCTATTTATTTAAAAAAAAAAAAACTATGCTATTAGATGGACTAGTTCGTCGAGTAATTATATAATCGACTAATGTTTTAGTAACCATTTT
>Ga0099823_1005793_pt1 | contig 12387 bp, 8 predicted proteins | sample CowpearedBW_FD_76831 | JGI IMG/M metagenome (GOLD analysis project Ga0099823, IMG submission 76831) | Root nodule microbial communities of legume samples collected from California, USA - Cow pea red BW | ecosystem: Host-associated > Plants > Roots > Nodule | place: USA: California | collected... | reverse complement strand
TAGGATCAAATAATGATTTGATAGCCCCAATAACCCCTTTATCTTCTTCCTCTTTCTCACCAGAACTCTCTTCAGCCCATACCATTGATGGTGACAAACCACAAGCCAAGGTAGCCAATGAAGGGCCAACACCGACTAAAAGATGCCTGCGACTTGATGAAGCTTCCAGATGAGGCAATGCAATATTAGACCTGGATTGCACTTTATCTGTTATGTTGCAGAAGTTGTCAATAAATGAAGGACCTACTGTACTCAGGGTATCATGTTGTTCTTCACAAACTATGTATAATGTTCTTATTGATTCTACTTTCTTTTTCCTTCTTCAAATGAAAATAAGCTATTCTTTCAATATAATCAATCAGAAAATAGCAATCCAAAAGAACTATGTCCTTTAGTATGACAAATAGTGAAATGGGAACATAAAGGAACAAGATTAAGAATAATACAGAAACAGCAAACATAAAAAATAATAAGCTATGATTGGAAACATGTCCACCCGAAACAGATCTCGTCAAAATGGTTATAAAATGCATAAACTACAACTAGTAGCTTTCATCCAAACGTTAAAAACCGCATAAGGTGTCACAAACATGCCCTAAAAAAGGCTTTTTGAAATTTTAGGCATACCTTCATTAGCAAATCTTTTGATCCCTTCAACCGTCTTGGAATTTGTGATGGAACACATATTTGCTGCAAGGATAATTGCCATCCTCCTTTTACAAATTTCCACAATACAGAGCTACATCCACTAAATACACAAAGTACCAATAATTTCACCATCATTCCACCCAGTTAATCATAAATTTTGTCTAGCATGAATGTTCTTCAATCGAACTGACACTCGTACTTCTACACACGATCACACAAACACATACCAATACATAACTAAATGCCCGTCTCCCGCCAGTTCCGGCTGCTTCTGCCTCCCCGACCACCCACCCGGCGCCGCCAAGGGCAAAAATTTGGATTACAAATAAAATAAAATAAAAGCTGCAGTGTGCTGTATAAATTCAAGAAACATACACTACCAACTAACAAGCAAAATCCAAGTACAACAATGAACGGTTCAAAATCTGGATATCATAAATCAGAATAAAGTTTCAAAAGTTTAAAGCAGAGCAAAATTTTTAAAGAAATAATTGAACACAACACAGAACATAATAGCGTTTGGAATAACGAAATGAAAATGTTATGCTTCTCTTACCTGTGCTTTGCAGCAACCACAATCTCTCCGGAATCCTGCGAAACAATTTCCTTTGCAGACTTATCGAAAGGGATCATGCTAAAACCCCCCATTACACAATTACATATATTCATACTGATTTTACCTGGTTCTTTATTTTTTTTATTCATCCGAAAGCTTATTTAACAATGAATAAGAAAAGGTTTCTTCCATTCTTTTTTATTTAATATTTAGTAATAAAAATATATTTTTATTCTTTGAAGATCTTTCATTAGACCCTTTTTAACAAAAATATATTTTTATTCTCTTAAGACCTTACATATATGATTTTCTTTAGTTTTTAGGACCTTTCATTAAACGTTTTTAACAAATTTTTTGTTTTTATCTTTTTCCTTGTGTCATGTCTTCAACGTGATATATTTATTGTGATAACATTCAATGTATATACGTTTCAATATAATAGCTCAATGAGTTTGAATTAATGCAAAAGTTTCATACAAATTTGAGGATTAAGCTTGAATGATGGATTTAGAAAAAAAAAATGTGGAAATGAGTAGATTTGAAAAACATAATAAGTGAAAATCAAATTGTTTAGATTAAGAGAAATATATAAATAATTTAATAGATATGATAGAAAAAAAATATTTTTAATAGATAAAAATTATGATTTATAATAAAATTACACTGAAATAAAGTATTGAAAGTTAAATATGTAATTTTTTTTAATATTTTTATTTTAATTAATTCTTTATTTTATTATGAAATTTATATTAATATGTTTTGTTAGTGTTTTTTCTTGTGAATTAGTTTCATACGATAGTGGAAAGTGAAGATGAAGATGAAAAGTAATGTTAACGTACCTAGGACACTACTTAGCCAAAGATTAAGACTCTCTATAACCTTAAGGTGCCCAACACAATGGAGACTATATATATTTTCATATTAGAAATTTCAAATGAAATTGCATAGACTTAAGTTTGAATTACTTTCATTATGGTATTGTTTGTCAAGTTATTATTACTGTTTTTCATGTCAAATTGACCACTTATCAAGAAAGAGGAAACTATATAGTAAGATCTGTTTGCTCTTTAACTTCATTACCATACATATATTTATACATTTAATTTGGATATTCTAAATTTTTTGTTATGGTTAATTGAATTGTATATTTTTAGGACTTGCAATCAGGTTTTGCTATCCATGTTGGCAAACATTGATTCACAAATGTAATGTGAACAATGTCAAATGTAAAGTATTGGTAAAGAACTCACCCGAAAAGTCTACCAAGATTGGTCATAGATGAAAAGAAGTTTTGGAGATCATGTTATATTCCAAACTGAGAGAGAAAAAAAGTAGACATTAACTTTGAAGTTTTTGTTTGAGTAAGCATACTTTTCTTTTAATTTTAAGGTTTAAATACCTTTTTGGTCCTCATTTTTGTAGTGTTTGTTGCGGATGATCTTCATTTTGACAGAATGTTTAAAATGGTCATCATTTTTACAGAATGTTTTAAATGGTCCTCATTTTCGCAATTCGTGTTTTATTTGGTCATTTTCTGTAACGCGGTTTAAATCATTAATGGAGCATTGTACATGTGGCATGATTTGTATTAGGGTGTGTTACGTGTACTGTACATGTGTGTTAATTAGATATTTGGGGATAAATAAGTGAGTTAGGGTTTTGGTAAGAAATGTTTGGGTAGTTGGTGAGTTTTGACAATCTTGTTCCTCCATTCTCAATTGGTGTTGCTGCAATCTTCTTCTTCCTGCAATCCCATTATATAGGTATGTTACGGTCCCAATTTTCATGCACTGTTGGTGGTTCAACGATAAAATTTTGGATACAATCTGTTTTTATTTTTGTGTTAATAATAAATTGGTTTTAATTTTTGGTTTATTGATTTACAGAGTGGTGGTTCCAATAATGTGGGCTGCAACTTTTTCAAAAACGGTGGTGTTAATGAGAAGGATGTCATCATCATTACACAAATGAAACAGATTAATGATTTGGATAAGTCATTGAAGGTTGCAGAGAAGAGGCTGCAATTAGTAATAGGGTTCACTTGTGTTGTTATTGTATTATTCGAACTGTTATTGTGTGTAATCTTTTAAAGTCAAATCTATTTTATAATATTGTTAAATGAAGAAATGAATTAGTTTGATTATGTTAATATTAATCCCAACATGTTCAAAATGACATCTTAATATGAGCATTGAAGTAAGTGATATTGATATAAGCTTGAAAAAAATTAAATTGATCTAAGTTTAGAAGAAGTTAAATTCATAACTTTAATTCATCTTCATCAGAATGCACTACATCAATGTTTGACAAAAGTGAGATTGAACGAAGTTTAGGGAAAATCAAAATGCATTACATCAATAATGAATTCTACATCAGAAATTCCAAAAAATAACTAAGACGTTCGTAGCTACTATCATGACCTCCTCCTAATCTGTAATTTCATCCTAAACTGAGATGGTTCTTCTGGTGTTGGTAGTGGTGCTGCTTGACTCTCCACTTCATTCCTTTGTGGTTGAGTTGTTTGAGTTTTAGTAGTTGGTGCATTCTCAGCAGTTTCACCAGTTGATCAGTTTAGGCATATGGTGTAGTCTCAACAGGTAATTTAGAAACCATGCAGAACATCACAACAATCAAAAGACAAATAAACCCCAAGATAAAATTACGAAAACCCTAACCCACGAGCAAATACAACCCAAAAAATCCTAAACCCACTTACCTCGTTGATGATGATTAATTGGAAAATTGAAATGAAGAGCGCAACTGCAATCCAACGATGAAATGACAAGTATTAGTTGTTTCCTATGCAAATCCGAGCTCAAGAAAGACAAAGATAAATTTTTTTTCCTAATTACAAAATTTTTCCTAAATTGAAAAATTAACGTTAATTAGCCACCTGTATAGTACACTGTGCCACATGTACAATGCTCAGTAAATGATTTAAACGGCGTTACAGACAATGACAAAATAAAACATGAATTGCGAAAATGAGGACCATTTTAAACATTCGATAAAAATGAGGACCATTTTAAACATTCTGTCAAAATGAGGACCATCCACAACAAACACTGCAAAAATGGGGAAAAAAAAGGTATTTAAGTCTAATTTTAAAATGTTTTCTATAGTCATTTTATTATGTGATTCTATTTGCAACAATGAAATAAAAGTAAACTAAAAAAATATCTAAACTTTGTGATATTTCCACTTTCATATAAAATTAAGTATTGTTTATCTATATTTATTTTTTGATTTGTTTAATTAATTGATGAGTTCACTGATATTCTATCACGTTATGAAAAAAATTATAAATTTTCAAGAGTTGCTTTTTGAAAGCTTTTGGTAAATGGATTTTTTTTGGAAGAAATTTTGTTGATAATGGTCAATCAGAGCCTTGAGCTCTAAAATAAAAAGTGAGGTTCCTCTTCTTCCCACCAGAATGATTCTCTATTTATTTTATTTTTCGTTTAATCTCTTCGTTGTTTTAAAACTAAACACGTGAAACTCTCCTGGTAAAGTTGAGAAGGGGCAGGAGTATTAAAGCAGAGAAAGCAGTGCCCCGGCCGTGAAATTTAGCCGGATCGGCAAAGATCCCTTGCAATCTCCTCCGTGCAGGATGGCCGGCGGCAACCATCCGAAGTCTTCTCTCCACAACAAACCTCCGCCCTCCTCCACCTCCTCCGCCTCCCACCGTAAATCCCGCTGGGAACCAAACTCCTCCACCGTCAAATCTCCACCCGATCCCAAACCCTCCACCGCCCCTTCACCCAAACCCAAGCCCAAACCCAACTCTAACCCTAACCATAGCCCCAAACACCCATCTGATCACCCTCCTCTTCTCCCCTTCCCCTTCCCAGATCCTGCCCCTCTCGGCCCACCCCCTCCTCCCGCCTACGGCTTCCACATGCTCGAACGCCGTACCATCGTCCTCGCCGACGGCAGCGTCCGTTCCTACTTCGCCCTTCCCCCGGATTACCAGGACTTTGCGCCCCGCCCTCTCGACTTCCTTCCTCGCTTCCCTCCGCCCCTCAGCCCCGGTCGCTTCCGCCTCCCTGACTTCCCTCCCGGCGCCGGAAAGCGCAAGTACGGCGAAGACGATGGCTCCCGGGATGACCTCGCCAGACAGAGGGAACAGCTCCTCCGTAACGCCAATGGCCTCTCTAGGATTTCTGGCGGCGAGTTCTCTGCGGGTCCCAGCGGCGGTACCTCCCTCAAGCGTGAGTTGGTGGACCCCCCTGAAATGAGGCCCTCCAAGCACTCGAGGCACGATGGGGCGAGTTTCAGTAGGCACTCGCAGGTGGATCAGGACGCGTTGAAGAAAGCCTTTGTTACCTTCGCGAAACTCATCAACGAGAATGTCTCGCAGAAGAGGAGTTACTTGGAGGATGGGAAGCAGGGACGCCTTCACTGTCTTGCTTGTGGCACTGGCAGGTTTGGTGCTATTCACATCATTGCCATTGTTTCTTCGAAGTTTGTCTGTCTGTGGTCTATTTATTTATATGGTTGAAAGCAAGGTATTAGTTGATGTCCTTGAGGGTGATATGGGCTTCGGTAGCTTCAGACAATGGGCATAAAAAATTAGATGAACAAGAAGGAGGAGGGGGTTGTATAATATATTATATAATGCTGTTTTTCTTGTACAGGTTAACTTTTCCACCTTAGCATGACAATCATAAGTTGCAAAATTTAGGTGACCCAGCTTCTTGCTGCTAAGATACAGAAGATTGACAACCGGTTGTGTTGAAAATTTTGGAGAACCTTAGTGGCTGGGCTGGACTTCATTGGGCAAGATGTTTTTTGCTTCTGAGGCGCTCCTTTGACTACCTTTTTAGCTTATTAATAGATATGGGGAGACAAAAGAAGTGTTAGGATTTTTGGAATTTTTGTGATAGCTGTAAATTTGTAAGAAATTAGGTGTCTTTAGTTTTGGACGATAGGTCTGTTCTGTCTTGTGCACCTGTGCAGTTCAGTTGAGTAGTGGAAGTTGATTACTCTATTTCAGGTTGACAACACTTACCACTTGGATTCGTCTGGAGCTTAGGTTTCGAAAAATTCTAGGTTCCCGATCCTACTGTTTCCTCCTCATGTAGCGTATCAGTTCTACTACCACCACCTGTTTCTGTTGTTCCTTTAAAGTTCAACATGCACTATCATAAAGTATAGCTGTACGATAAAACACCTCTTTGAACTTCACTATCGTCTGCAATCATAGACAATTGCTAATGCTTTTGTTTTCATTATAGTAGTCTTGTGTGACGTTCTTTTTAATTTGCCCATCATTTTATAATATCCAGTCCTAATATTTAAACTTCGAAACTTTTGTCTGATGTCTTCTTTCAATTTTACTTGTAGGTCATATTTTGTTTGTCCCTTGGTAAAGTAGCAATGTATGTAATTTATCGTACTCCTACTTTAGTGAAAGTCCTTTGCTTCTAAAGTCTGTCTCCAAAGCTCAAGTTTAAGCTACCTACTTCCCTTAATTTCTGAATCAAAAGTTATCATCTGCAAAAATATGCAATTGGGGGTGAGATAGCAAGCTAATCCTAAACTAGATCAGGGTTATCAAATATCATCCACGGCAGACTGTGGTTGCACTTCTGTCCCCCGCCACTACAACAAGGCAGTGGTGAATCAGGTCATGGTTTGTTGCTGTTGCTATGGGGTTGCGGTATGACACTGTGGATCGACCATGGCTTTAATGGTGCTATCATTTCCTCATATATCCCTTGAGCAAGGAAAAACTTTTGGGTCATGCAGCCCAACTCGACTCTGTAGACTTTTTTGTGGGTTTGGTTTCCTTACTGGACCAAAGGCGACCCACTTCATTTTTTTTTTTCAAAAGAAGGGGTTGGGTCCTACAACCCACAATCTAAACCAAACCCAGCAAAACTTTAGAAAAACCCTATTGTGCCACTCCTCACTTCCTCAGTCTTACTCAACTTCACCTGACCATGTTGCTGCTGCTGCTGTCCAATTGTGCCACTCTTGAAATTTTAGAAAAACCCTATTGTGTGTGTTGCTCTTCTTCGTGCCAAACACAATGTGAAGAATTTTTCTTTTGAAAAATATTCTCCTTGAGTTTGAGGGGGCTTTTAGTATACTATAGTTACCTATAGTTGGCTTGTATTCATTATTTTGTATTGTGCAGCTGTAGGTTCTATTCTAGTGTATCTCTTTTATTTTCTTGTACAGCTGTCAAGTGTGTAACAGTTACAGCTCAGTGTATAACAGCTGACATGTATAAATAAGTCAGTGAACATATGTTTCAGTGTCTGATGTTAATAAAATACATTTAGTTCATTCTATCTGTCTTCGATGTTCACTTTATTCAATATTGCATTAAATAAGGATATGATAGGGAAATTTCTTACCCAATGTTTCCCATTATTATATATTGGTTTTGTTCGTTATCATTTGTATTTCTTCATTATAAATAAGAATAATCATGTGTGTACAACACACAAAATTCATTATATTCCTTCTTGGTTTCTATGTTCTCAACATGGTACCATAGCATACCATTTTCTATGACCTGGTTTGTCACTAATTCTTTGAACATCGCGTCAAGAGCCTAGTAAGAAGGAAATCCTAATCTGTGCTTTCTCTATGGACCTATTGATCATAAGTGTACTTTTTTTTAAACTGTGTGTGTTTTCGATGTTTTTGTTTCTTTGTTAGCTGTTGTTTCTCTATGGACCTATTGCTCACAAAAGTTACCGATTTCATCACCAACACTGTTCACTAACCCGTCAATGTTCACCACTAATGTTACTATTTGATGGTGGCATTGCTGCTCACCACCAATGTCCCTTTAATGAGCTCTTGTCAGCTGATGAACACCACCACTGACATCACTTATCTCTTGATGACCATTTGTTGCTCCCAACGGTCATTGTAAGACATCTGATCATTTTTTCTTTCTGATGACTACTGTGTTTTCAAACTTTTGCTTTTCCGCAGTTGCCATGTCCAGAGTTTCTTTTGTTTTTGGGCAATTCTGGTGTCCTTTGAGCATATTTTGCTTTTCATCTGTCACTGTGTCCTTTGAGTTTTCTTTGCTTTCTGGCAACTGCTATGTCCTTTGATAACTTTTACTTTCCAGCTGCTGCAGTGTCCTTTTAGCATTTTTTCTTTTTTGGCAGCCCTTGTCATCTATCGATTTTTCTCAACATTAGAGGTGGCAAAACAGGCTAGCCTGTCGCTCTAGTGACGTGCTTGCAAAAAGTGGGTCTGTCCGGGATGGCCAGGCATAGTCGGCTTGGGCTGAAGTCCTTGGCTTTTCTTGTCAGAGGATATGCCATTCTTATATACATATTAGGCACACTTAATCATGAAAATATCTTTTGAGTCTTTGACTGGTTAATTAATACGTTTCATTGGAAAAGTTAAGAGGATTATTTCTATTGCTAAATTATTCAATTAAAATCAATAATTGGAACTTAATTTGTATGTGTTCAGATTTGAAGTACAATATTGTTGCATATTTGTGTCTTTCAAACAGCACAATGCAATAATTGGCTGGTGGGTTGGCAAGTTGAAAATGCCTACGCACTCTGTCAAATTGGTGATGGGCTAACGGATTAGCTCTCATTCCATCCTTACTCAGCATGGCGTTAGGGAGGACATATTATATGGTTACCAAGCCCCACAAAATCTGACGGCTATAGTACACATTCAGTTAAGCCTAGAAAACACGGTCCTTGAAACATCATGTCAAATTTAGTTTATTGCTTATAGTTGACAGCATATAATCTAGTCATGAAGCTTCTGATGTTACGCTTATGAGTATCAAGAGTTCTCAGTCTTTTAGTCCATAAAAATCTCAACTAGTTAGTTTATAATGTTATTTCATTAGCTCTGGTTCTTGTCAGGAAATCTTGTACATAGATCTTTGGTTCTGAGGTATAATGGGAAAATAATGTGTAGTGAGGTAGTCAGCCTTTGAATTTTGTATACTTGTATATATGTTGTCTGTATTCAGTCATTTCCATTAGTATTCATATTGAAATGACCAGTGTAACTGTTGAACTTGTCCATTTCTGCTGTTGCTGTTATAGTTCGTTAGAAATAGTGGGAAATGGTATTTTTTGACATGTTACTATGAAGTGAGTTGATGATTCCTTAGGATCTATGGACTGGGAAACCTAATTCTTAGATCAGATATACTTGTGATGTTGCTTATCTCGTAATTCGTATGCGTCTATTGATTATCTTTCCTTGATCTCAATTTTGTTGTGGGCTAGTGGTTTGTCTTTGGAGAAATTTTGGTTGCCATATAACATAGCTAGAGCTCTTATGTTTTCTAATATGGAATTTGTAGAACGCCTGCTTCATTTAGCTTTGTATTTGTAACAGGTTTATACTTCTCTATGCCTTTTAATATGGAAATAGTTGTGCTTTCGGTTTTTTTTTTCTTAAAAAGTGTTACTTGGTGTTACCTAGGGTTTAGAGGTCACAATGTCAAATTGTGAGAAAAACCTGCTCCAGGGAGGTTGTTTAAGGTTTTATCTATTTACCCTCCTAGATTCCACATGATGGGAGCCAGCCCTGTGTTGGTTTGCCTTTTCTTCCTCCCTTTTCTCTAATGTTGCTTGATTTATAAATTGTAATACATTTCTATCAAACTCTTAATTATTCTAATATATGACGGCAGCACAGCCTTCTCTGTTCTGTATGTATTAAGACTTTTTAATATTTTTGAACATGTGGTGCAGTGTTTGTTAGAGTATTGTTATGTTTTTCAATCGTTTATTAAAGCTAGGGTAATTTTGTAGTTCGATTGTTCAAAAGAAATTTGTGATCATATGGGCATTTTCTGAGGGTGATAGAGATGTTCTTGACTTAGGTTGATGTTATTGTCTTAATACATAGGTGGGCTTCATCCATCCCTTTTATTTTGTGGAACCTTAGACCATGCATATATTCCATATACAATTATCTCCTTCTTCCTTTAGTTGATGATATACATTTTCTTCTGAGTTTTCTCGCTTACCTCTTCCTTTTCTACTGGAATTTAGCCTCACAAGTCCCAGTTTATTATGCCCAGTCAGTTTCCTTTAGTTCATTGCTTCTGAAGTTGACTCTTGGCATCATTGGTGATAATTGTTTATACCAAATAGAGTTATCTTTCTGTATCTCTTTAGAGAGAGCAATGTACCTTTATATTGCACAAAATGGTATAATTTTTCTATGTTGTCAATTTGTCTTTGGAAATCTTGGAATCTGCAACTCTTTGGTACCAAGCTTAATTCGTAGTGCTGATTAGAACTTTCACGGGTTGTGCTTCTCCACTCTCGGGTTTTCTTAAGTAGTACCTTGGTGCTTTGATGTACTTTAGGATGTTGGTTCACTGTGTGATTTCAGAAAGAACATCTTAGGTTTTAAATCTAAATGAAAGGAAGTGAACATGTACCTTTACTTTGCCTTTTCTGTGTACTTACAGGATGGAAACCTAAAGTATATTCTTCAATGCCCTTGATATTCCAACTTTCAGGTCTGCTAAAGATTTTCCAGATATGCATGCTCTCATCATGCACACTTACAACTCAGATAACGCTGATTCACATGTTGAACATTTGGGATTGCACAAAGCTCTGTGTGTCTTAATGGGTTGGAACTACTCAAAGCCTCCTGATAACTCGAAGGCGTATCAGTTTTTATCTGCCGATGAAGTAGCTGCAAATCAGGATGATTTGATCATGTGGCCACCTTTGGTGATCATTCATAACACAAATACAGGAAAAAGTAGAGATGGTCGTATGGAGGGTTTGGGAAACAAAACTATGGATAATAAAATTAGAGGTATAATGTGAACCTCCATTCTTTATCGTCTTCTATTATGATGTCTCTGTTAATGGTGGTTATGAGCTCAGGAAAATCTTTCTTGCATGCATACTGAGTTGACCCTGTAGAGCATTTTCAGTAGTTAGTTCCCTTTCCCATTATTTATTTCAGCAAAACTCTGCTTTAGGCTGATGTTTTTAATGGAATATTCTTATGGCATTATCTCTTCAAAGATGAGGAGATGAGAAGTCATTTTGACTGTATAAGATTTGCCATCAACATCAAACTAGAAACTGGTACATTAGAGACTCCCCATAATTTAAAATACAAATTTTGATTTTATTTGACTTTCCATTAAACATCAAAGAGTTTTTGGAGTTGATTCATCTGTCAAGGGTGCTCTTTTGCTTCTTTTTTTTTAATTTTGCGAGGTAATAAGTCCTGTCTTATATATTTTCGTGGTAGGTTCTTGACCTGGTTTGTGTATTGAGTAACTAAATTTATATTTATCAAAATTTTTTGGTCATTTCTAGTTTTTGTCCTTTTCATTTCAGTAGCATGTACTGCCCCTTTATGTCTCAGTCTGAATTCACTCTTTTGTTTTCGTTAGATCTACAAAATATAGTTAGTTTTTCTGGAACTTTCTTGTATTCTGTTTTGGTATCTAAAAAGAATAGCTTTTCATGTGCAGCTATTGGCTCTCAATGAGTGAGCTTGTTTCACTCTATATCCATGGATGCATTTCCATTATAGCTTTGACAAGATTATGACAAATTATTGATAATTTTTATTTTAAGTTTCATTTTACTTTACAAAATAAAACCCATCTAGATTTACTTGAATTAAGTTTTTAGAATTTTTTTATAATGCATTGATGCTTGAGTCGAGTAATGAGTTAGAAATGTTAGATTCTTTTTGTTAAATTTACATATTGGTTAAATTTCCTTATGGTCAGAATGAATGCTATTGTGTATTCATTTTTGGATTGATTTTGGGTTGGCTGGATGTAATTGTCATACTAACTTTTAGATATAGCTCCTAAGGATTCAACTTCTCAATAAGCAACACAGATCACTCTTGATTTTAGAGTGTGACTAGAATGCATTGGGAGGATGTTTGATACTAAAACTTGAGTCACATCTCATAGTTGGTTAGGTGGAAGAAGCAAAGTTCATGCATGCAAAAGTGTATACACACACACAACAGGTGCATCTAACTACAATCAGATGGTGAAAATTGTGTTAATGTTAGGTGACAAGTGTGTATGTGTGTGTGTTTGTGCATGTAGCTTTATGTGGGGGGGGGGGGACTATTTTATTCCTCCACATGATGCTTAGATATATATAATAGATATTTTTTTTGAGACAGTTAAATCAATATATATATATATATATATATATATATAG
>Ga0099823_1005786_pt1 | contig 12395 bp, 4 predicted proteins | sample CowpearedBW_FD_76831 | JGI IMG/M metagenome (GOLD analysis project Ga0099823, IMG submission 76831) | Root nodule microbial communities of legume samples collected from California, USA - Cow pea red BW | ecosystem: Host-associated > Plants > Roots > Nodule | place: USA: California | collected... | reverse complement strand
GAAAACAGTGAATTAACTCCATTCTAAAATGACAAAAGGCATTAGGAAAAAAAATATAAAAATATACAAAAATATTTACTTTCAACTTAATTATACTAGTAAACTACTTCATAGTTAACAATTCAAAATACAATAAAGAAAAAAATTCAAATACCCAAAAAGATAGAAAATCGTTATTGAAATATTTTAAATTTTTGGAATCTCTGAAATCTTTTAAATTCTCAGGAATAAAGAGATGTAAAAATAGGAAGAGATAACAATTCATTCCTAGAAAAGAAAAAAAGATTAGTTGACAAAAATTAACATAACATGTTTAAATAATAAATGGGAAAAAAAATACTAATAAAACCTTTAGCAGAATCACTTTAAGGATTTGTTTGATTTGAGAAGAAATGTGAAGATTCAATGTGCAAAAGCACATAAAGCAATGAAAATTTACACAACAATCAAGCCAAAACTTGTATATTCATTTTCTTTTTTGTTTTGAAAGCAAAGATTTAGAAGGAAATCAATATTAATTAAATAAAACAATATTTATGCATTAAAATATGATATTTTCATAGATTAAAAATTTATAATAAATTTTAATTTATTAAATGCAACACATCATTTATTATTTTTCATAAACTTTCATCTTAAATATCTTCATTTCTTATTATTCTTTTTCTTAATTCTCTTATTTTTATTTATTCTCAAATTCATTTAAATACACTTTTCCAAATCCATCTTCTAAAACAAACACACTTTAAATAAAATAACTCAAAAAAACTAGAATTGTCTCATCTACTTCTAGAAATTTGTATAGAAGATCAATAGTTCCATATATTGAATTTAAAATGAGAATTAGGACATCCATCACCAATGGAAATTGAATAAGTGTTATATTAATAACACTGTGATCGAAATCAAATACTAAAAAGGAAAAAAATAGCGAAATGATTATAGCTGTTGTTGGGTATGGAGTAAAAGATTGAGAATAATAAACTACAAAATTAATAATAGTAGCTTTTACTAACATATCCTAAAAGGATGGTGCGCTACTATCTGTATCTATATTACTAACAAATTCTTCTATACAGTCACTTTCTTTAAAAAATGAAGAAAACCAAACAACACTGATAATGCTACAAACCTTAATCAATAACTGGAAAATGATAAATAATGATTAAATTTAGTAACGGAAAACTGTTGTCTCTATCATGATGATTTTTTTTTCTACCGAAATTTTAGTAATAAAAAATAAGTCATCAAACTCATTATTATAATTAGTAACTGAAATTATCATTTAATTAGCTATTAGTATCAGTTTTTAAATTAGTCAATAATTTTGGTTTCTGGATCAACCACTGATTTTAATTTTTAGCCTTTGGATCAGTAATCAAATCAATTATATACTTACTATGTAAGATTTAAGAGGAATATAGGAGAAAATGAATATTAAAAAAATAAATACAACAAATGATAAAGAAAAGAATAAAAATATTTAAAGGAAGATGTAAAAAAGAAAAGTTAAAAGAAGTTTGAAGACATAAAGAAAAGCAAGATAATTTGTAAATTTTAGATATTGGTTAGATATAAAAAGAAGCATATGTGTATTATAAGTAGTTACTTTTATATGTCACTTTTAAGTATATACATATATATATTCTTTGGTTATTTTTATAAATTATTTTTAAGTACGTGAATGTGATGATTGTAACTATTTGACATGTACCTTCCATATGTTTGGATGAAATTTTGTACGGTTAGAAGACACAAAAATGATTTCTATCTTTTACATGTCATTTCTAAAGTATATGTATATGTGAAGGTTATAGTTAATTCAAGTATCTCTTCTTCCTTTACGAGACACTCATATGATTACACATGTCAAAGTGAGCTAATCTGGCTCACATAAATTGAATTGGCTCACCACGAGTCAAGTTAAAGAAGAAAAAGGAGAAGAAAGAGAAGAAGAAAGAGAAGAAGGAGAATGAGTGAATCCAACCCGACTCACTTTATGGTAAACTAGAAATTTTGCAACCCAGCTCAACTCACCACGAATTGGTGGGTTAAGTGGGTTGGCGCCAACCCATATAAAAAAAATATTTATGTATTTATTTTTAAGTATTCAAATATTTAAATAATTTTTTAAACAATCCATAAGATGATAATCACAATAAAATCAAGAACCAATGTTTTCATGCTCACCACCAATATATGAAGAATTATTTTCAAGAAATTGTCCATATAGTTCGAGAAAACATAACTAATATTACACATTTTCTGTCATGCTTTTCAATAAAATATAAATAAAAAAACTACACATCTTTGTGATACTAATTTAGAAAAATTTGTTTATAAGACGGTTGCCTGAGTAATTTACTATAAAGATTATAGTTAAAGATGAAAGTATCAACGTATATAACTTGATAATCAAATTAATTAAACATTAAAATTATTCAAATATTATTGAGCAATATTCTATCATTTAAAAATATGAAATTGTGAACCTATATAATTAGAAGTAGTAAATAATTATTATAAAAAATATAAAAAAACATTATAAAAAATGTTGGTGGGTTAAGTGAATCAACTCACCACCCTCAACCCAGCTCGAACTCGTGGGTTAAGTAAACCTAGTTGAGTTCAACCCACTTTTAAAAAAATTGAATTTTTCTTAGCCTAACCTGACTCGAACCCGTGATAAGTCGAGTTAATTTGAAACTCATTTTCACATCTCTACTTATGACTCATGTAACTACTTGTATGGAGTTCTCTTCAAATGAAGAAGGTGTCCATTTATTTCACCTAAAATCAATGAACCATTCATGTACTAATTTAATTTTGAAATTAGTGAAGTGTGATCATTATTTTAATTAGTCTTATGTTCACACTTTATATTTCTTTCTTTAGGACGGATGATTGGAACTCTTCATGCTCCCGGGTTGAACATTCCTTGTAAAAAATAAGTTTTAAGCCTCTTGTAAAAATTATTTTTGAAGATCGATTAAAATCACACTTGTGAGACAATTTTAAGAGTAAGTTTTATTATGGTTGTGATTCTTATCCAGAAAAGCTTTTTCAAGTGATGAACTCTCTTTGCACTTATCCTTTGAAAGTTCAATTGTGTTCCCCTTCTTATTTCTTTACTTTTCTATTTCTTTTTTCCACATTCTCACATTTCTGTAAATTTTTGTTGAAGACAATCTAACTCTGTAACACTGAGGTAACAGGAACCAAAACTGCTGCACCGAGTCAACGAAGTCTCCTTGGTACCAAGGTAGCAATAATGCGACACTAATGTTTTATCTTTGTTCTGAACTCTAATCATAACATATCTTTTTTTTGTCAAAAAGAAAAAGACTCGTCTACAAGGCAACTATTGTGTTGTCCCATATAAGTCAAAGGCACTCATTTCACAGTTTGATGCTCAGATGCATTTGCGTCTTGGATTTTATACAGCCTGCAATCAATTCATTAATGAATGATGTGTTGCTTCACTGAGGGACTTTAATCACATGTTATTACTAGTTTTTACGTGTAAATGGTGGGGACAATGTCTTATCTTTAATCTTTGATATTATTAAATTATAATATTATTATATTTTTTTATATTTTACATGTTATTTAACTTTTTTACATATATTTATATATTTATGTATTAGATGAAATACTTATTGTATTTAAAAATATATATAGATTTAAGTTTAAAATTAGATTTATAAGAAATCTAAATTATTTTAGAAAGTATGGATTTCCAATTCAGAATTTTTTTTTAAATGGATTCGGGTAAAAGCTAATCCAAATATTAATTGCTTTTATAAAAAATAAATTTTTATTCAAAATATGATCTAAATATTTAGATTTGGACTGAATTTGAATTAGATTTTCTAAAATTTAGTCTATGATCACCATCATGCTAACAATGTGAAGTTCTAATACAATATTATTCGGAACTTAATCATTTATTGTTAGATAATTCAAGCATTGTTTGAACACTCAATAACTATTGACTAACCGTCACTCATGGCTAAACAACTCAAACTTTATTTGAGAAACAACCATTCTTAACTAAGATTTTAATATTATTTAGAATGCAACCACTCTTAGATAAAAGAGTTTTATAAAGAAAAGGATCTAAAGGATTATAAGATTTTCTTACTGGACAAAGATAACATCTTTCAACAAATACAAGGGTTATACACTCTTCTAATTTGCTAAAATGAACATAAACAATGTTCTTCTTCAGCTTAGGGCACATAAAGGTCTAAGCGAGAATATTGACAAGATTTCACAAGTATATATCATTTCTATATCTTCTTCAATTGGAAAGGATTGTTTTATATCAATAAAGGTCCATTTCACTAACAATTTTGAAAATTGTGCAAACTTATCTTAACATGTGAAGATGGTAACTTTTCAAAGTTGCACATCATTATTACTCTAATAGTTGATGATCAGAGAGTCCTATATATTTTTATTGGTCTTCAAATTGCAAATCTTTTCATACTCATTTTTGGATAAGTCACAAATAAAAGTTGACATTGTTTTATTGTTCTATTGTATCTGGTTGAACTCTTCCTCTTCATAGTCCTCTTCAGGGGATGAGATCTACCACGAGTGATGATTTGCCATAACTGATAATGCATGGGCTTTATGTACATCTCCATTCTTTCATTCTAATAAGGAAATTATTCTCCTAAGAATATAGGAGGACTGAAGAGGGAAACTTATTCAACGTTGAGATATGGTTCCATACTTTCCATATTGGATCTTTTCCTCTAGATGTAGTAAGGTGTTCAACCTTAGAGAGGTTGAACTCTAATACCAACTATGAAATTCGGGTAAAACACAAGAAAAGAGTGTTAAATTTGTTCTTTTATGGATTTTTACAAGTATCATCTGAAAAATGTGCAATCGAATGACAAGTTCGTATTATTTAGACGAACTAACAAAGATGTTCACAAACTGAGTTCAAAAACTTCTCCTTCTTAAGTTAGTGAAGCGACTCAAGATGTTTTATATTGGTTCATCTAATAGCACAAATTACTTCCCATTCTCAATCAACTAATTGGGGTCCATTATGTAGACTACCATTACAAGATACATATGAGTATTCTTTTGTCTTGTAGCCACCCTTAACTAACTTGTATGAGTATTCTTTTGCAACGTAACCACTTTTGGCCAACTTGTCAAGTATTTTTTAACAACTAGTCACTTTTAGCTAAAACTTGATTATTCTTTAATAAAAAGTTACTCCTAAATAAGAAAAAAATTGTTTAAAGTTGTAATCAAAAGATCACAAGGTTTCTCAATAGATAAGGGTTGCATCTTTCGACATTTACAAGATTGAACACTCTCTTCTAGTTTGTTAAACAAACATAACAATGTTCTTAAAAAGCTATTTTAGGTCTCAAAAAGATTTTGATAGCATTTTATAATTTTTACAAATTTAACTTCTTTACTTTTCTTCTTGGTGAAAGGCTTTATATAAGTCGCTAAGCAATTTCACACTCTCTTCCTTGCATCTAATGCTTTTGAACGCGGAAGATGTAGTAAATGTGCTCCATGCATACATTAAATGATATTCTCTTTGTGAAGTCCTATTATTTATGGTTTTTAAGTAAATCTTTTTTTTCACAAGAGTGTTCACTGCATTTTATTTTTTATACCAATATGGGTTTGTTAACATACATAAATATTGTCTTCTCTTTCTAGGGTTGCAAATTCGTTCTACAGTGAATTGTAAAATTCTTCATTTTTCTGTTGGCAATAGTCAACATACCAAATTCAATAATTGGCATTGTCCTGATAGTTGGATGTACTTATCTCTCCTTAGACAATTTGCCTTTACAACATAGTGTTTTTACTTGAAATTGTTAAAAACGTAGAGTTATACGAAGCAAATAGACTTCTCTAGATTGATAAAGAATTCACTTGGGAGTTGCTAAAGCAAAACAACTTTAACTTAGGTTCCAAGAGATCATTGATGTGATGTAAGCTTTTTTGAATCTTCTTGGTTAGACGTAAGAAACATATGGATATTCATGAAATACTATGTTAGTTTTAGTCTATGCACATATCATCTAAGCATCACGATGCTTATTAGACAAAAATACAAGACTATTGTCTAATAAACAAAACACTTGAACAAACACTTGCATCTTACAAATGAAGCATGAACATCTTTTATGCTTTGTTGTTTTTAACACTTAATAAAAATCATGAATATTAGACTTTTCTTTCGAACAACAATAATAGAGGGTGATTGTAGATGATATGATAAGGTCAATAAACTTTATGGATAATGATATTTTGACCTACTTTTAACCTACCACTTCAATCACTCTTAGATCATCACATCACGTTACTAAAAAAAATTAAAACAGATAATTAAAGGGTGGGTTAAAAGTGGGTCAAAATATCATTATCCTAAATCTTATAGTGCAAAAATAGCTTAGTAAGGTTTAAATTTACCTATATATATATATATATATATATATATATATATATATTATAATTTGATCATATCTCTAGTGGAATCTTCAATACAACCCCTCATGCAAAGAACATTAAAAAAACAGAGTCCCGTAATAGGTGAAACAATAGGTCCACAAACTCGATAAAATAGACTATTTATATACTTTAATATCATATTGTAAAAGTCACTTTAAATTTATGTTAATATCGTAAAATGATATTTGTACCATGTATATATTATAATTTAAATATACTATGCATAACTCCATCACATCTATATCACCAAAGGCGGAGCTTAGACTGTGTACTTTTGCATTCATTTACTATTTAAAGAGATTATCAGGCGCTGATTTGTGATGTGAGATGTGTTCTTTTGGACCGAGTTGGAAGCAATGTGAAACACATAATTGCAGGATTAATGTCTTAAGGAGATACCACTAGGTTAAAGAGCTTTCAGAGTGGACAAAGTCATTTTACACAAGTAGCCTTGCTTTATTTTCATATTATCACGCATGATGCAGCCACCATGGACATAATGCTTTGGGGGAATCAAATTTGTTTTTTGGGAACAGATTCTATTGTGGTTGAAGAGAGATAGAATCAGTTTTGTTGTGGTTGGAACCGATTCCAATATTTTTATTTTTTTTTCATTTTTAGTGTTTAAAATTAAAATATTTAATTTTTTATGTCAAATATATTTCCTTCTTTTTATTTTGATTAATAATTTTTTTAACTATTATTGAAAAATAATTTTATTAAAATATTTCTAACTCATAATATCACTTTATTTTAATTTTATCGTTAAGAACAATTTGATAATCTTATATTTTAATCTATTAATTTTTTTTTAATCTGTCACATCAATCAACTTTCCTACAAATTTTTATAAATTTTACTCGCAAATTCACTTTGTCATCACCTCCAAATCCCTTAGAAAAACAAGAGACATCTCAACTCATATCCAACCAAATTCATCTAATCTTCTTCCTTAAATCCTTCCTTTTAGAAAAACACGACATTAGTGTTGTATAAAAGGCCTTTATCTATAAAATAGAATTATAAATAAAAATGTTTTTTAATTTTAGTATATTTTATATATTTGGTATCCAAAATATTTGTATATATATATAAAAAAGATAAATATTAATTTATTGATATATTTTACTTTTAGTATAATAAAAGAATTACATTTTTAATATAACAATTTACTAAAAAATTTAACACTCCAAAATCTTCGAAGATCAGCATAACGTATTCAAGTGTTTCTGCTGACAAAACATGACTAGTATTTATGGAGGGCTAGCCAATAGAAAAATGTAATTGAGATACACACAAAGGGCTGATTCTGTCTTATCACCGACACCCATTGCAAAGTCAAAGACAAATGAGACACAAAAAACGCGGTTTCATTTTCATTTTCCAATGTTCATGCACACATCCAATACAGCTGTGATCATCAATAATATCAATTATATATTCTAATCTAAGGAACCTTTATACTTTTTTATTCAACATAAATTAAGTGTAAATTAATGTAGATCTATGCTACAGTCTTCACATTTTACTTGTCGTAATCTTAGATCCTCAGATGTCAAACAAAAAAAAATAAACATCCTCTTCTTCCTATGTCTTTGTGAACTCAAGTTTTAGTTTTTGTTTTGGTTCCAAGATTTTTTCTCTCCACTTCTTCTGGGAAGGTTCTTGGGTGCACCTGTCCTACGGATCCCTAAGAAAAGACCAGGTTTCTAAATTTAGATAGTGTCTAGAGATATCATTGGTATTGGATAAGTTTCTAGAAATGGAAAGTTCCAAGAACAACAGAGTGGAGAAAAGAGGGCACGAGCTAGTTGATGAGGATGACGATTCACAGCACCGTCTTACACATCCAAAGAAACCAAAACTACCCGGTTTAGCCAGGTATATTCAGTTTACTAATATTTCATCGCTCATCATCAGTTGCATTCTTTTAATTAGGTTATTTTGCTTCAAACTCCTGTTTCTTGTTTGAATTGATTTCCATTTGGGTGGTATCGTTAAGATTATTACTAGATCTTCGATATCATGATATCAGTTCCCAGATTAATGTTTTGCGCCTCTTAATTGCGAAACTAATTAATGTAAGATTTGTCATTGAGACTTTGAGAGGAATATCGAACTTTTATTGGAAGTGAAGATGACATTGGATGTAGCATTTTAGTGTTTCGACTAATTTGATGAATTTCCCAATCTGTTTCTCAATGTTGGTTATCTTCGATTTGCCGTACGCTAGTTGGTAGTTACTTTTTCTGCCTTTAAATACAAATTAAGTGACACTCACACCAATATATTACTCGAATCGTGTTTAGTGTGATTGTGGAAGCATTAAAGGTGGACAGTCTGCAGAGACTATGCTCATCTTTGGAACCTCTTCTCAGAAAAATTGTGAGTTACTTTTGCTTTCCTTATATTACATACAGCACAATTTTAACGTTTCTTTCTTTTTACCTGCAATGATGAAGCACTTTTCTGTACAATAGTGGACCCTTGAGCACTTCTTCAATGAAGAAGCGACGTTAAACTAGTGTGTGATATGTAATTTAGTTGCAGCCTTTGATTTAGATTTTCTTGCGTGAAAAAGAAAAGAAAAAGATATCATGATATGTACCTGAATTAGTAAAGATCCTATTAACCAAGATATATAAATGTGTTATAAGGTTAATATGTTAATCCTTCAAACACCATGACCTTGTAGGTCAGTGAAGAAGTGGAGCGTGCTTTGGCAAAATTGGGCCATGATAAATTGGCTGAAAGGTGTGTTTCCCTGTCAAATTGGATCTTGGAAAGTCTTGATTTCCAGTTATAAGTGTCTGTTTAGCAGGATACTGATAGCTGATGACTGATATTGAATTGAAAAATACCATACCTTATCCATGATTTAATCAATTACGTTGTGATTGTCAGATCTCAGCCACCGAGATTAGAAGGACCAGTGCCGAAGAATCTGCAGCTTCAGTTCAGAACAAAAATGCCGCCTCATTTGTTCACTGGGGGAAAGGTTGAGGGAGAGCAAGGATCTGCAATCCATGTTGTGTTAATGGATCCCAACAGTGGCAGTGTGGTTCATGTTGGACCAGAATCTGTTGCGAAATTGAATGTGGTGGTACTTGAAGGTGACTTCAATGAGGAAGTGGATGATGATTGGACAAAAGAGCACTTTGAAGGGCATGAAGTAAAGGAGCGTGATGGGAAAAGGCCACTTCTAACTGGAGATTTGCAGGTTACTCTGAAGGAAGGGGTAGGAACCTTAGGTGATCTTACTTTCACTGACAATTCTAGCTGGATAAGAAGCAGAAAATTCCGGCTTGGTGTTAAGGTTGCTCCTGGTTATTGCGAGGAGATTCGTATTCGTGAGGGAAAGACTGAAGCCTTTGCAGTTAAAGATCACAGAGGAGAACGTGAGTTTTCTACTAGTTCATGTTTTTTGCTTATGACTATTCAAACTTTGATATTTTAGCCAGATAACATGTTCATGAATGTTAACCTTCTGTATCCAGCTAAATACATAATGAACATATAAAATTTGTCTCTGTATAGGTTGTTTGTTTCCTTGCATAGTTTTTTAAGGCAACTAAACAAATTGTTTTCTTCAACTTGCAGTATACAAGAAACATTATCCACCTGCTTTGAATGATGAAGTTTGGAGATTGGATCGGATAGCTAAGGATGGGGCACTTCACAAAAAGTTGATTCAAGCAAAAATAGTAACTGTAGAAGATTTCCTACGACTTCTTGTCCGCGAGCCACAGAAGTTAAGAAGTGTAAGAACTCAATATCATTGTTCTCTTGTCCAAAATTTCCAAGTACTCATTTCTACAAACTTCACTATTTTCCATCTTTGTTGCAGATACTTGGTAGTGGAATGTCCAACAGAATGTGGGAGAGTACTGTGGAGCATGCCAAGACATGTGTCTTGGGTGGCAAGCTCTTTGTTTACTACACCGACGAAACCAATGCCGCTGGCATTGTATTCGACCATATATACCAGCTGAGAGGCCTCATTGCAGATGGCCAATTCTTCTCTTTGGAATCACTCACTCCAAATCAGAAGGTTAATTTTTCGTTAACTGAAAACACAATTTCTAGTATGTGATTGACATGTCTTGTAACTACATCAGCTCATTCATTCAGAGTTTGATTTACAGATGTCTGTGGATTCCCTGGTGAAGAAAGCATATGACAATTGGGAGCAAGTTGTAGAATATGATGGAAAAGTTTTAAATTCGCTCACTAATTCAAAAAAGGGATCAAGAGCTTTAGCCACTCAGATAATGAACCATAACAGTTTCCCAGAGCAGCAGTATTCCTCAGCAAAGAACAAGGTCTCATATGTCTCCTCTGAACCAAACCAACACTCGCAGATAACAAATAACTACTCAGCAAGTCCCGGTTTGGCAGACTATCTATTCGGGAGATCTGACAATCAGATGGTAGGCACATCTTTAACTGACTCTCAGATATCATTGAATGGCAGCATGAACTACATAACAGGTGAAAATCATGACAATGGTGGTGCTTATTTCGCTGGAGATTGGTCCCGACCAAGAAGTGGACAAGGGTTGGAAGACATTGTGGCAGAAGAACTCCGTCTGAGGAGTTCAGAGATGTTGGAGAGTGATGATATGCAGAGGTTACTTAAGACAATCAATGGTGGTCATTCTAATGAGGGTTGTTACACCTATAGCCTTCAGTATGAGCCTCAGATGTATCATTCATTCGGTGAGGATCAGGGAAAGCCTTCAGGGAAAGCTGTAGTGGGGTGGCTTAAGCTCAAAGCTGCTTTAAGGTGGGGCATTTTTATCAGAAAAAAAGCTGCAGAAAGGAGAGCACAACTCACTGAACTGAATTGAGTTATATGCTTCAAACTGCAACATTTTTAACTCATTTCATTTCTATCTGACAGACAATTGCTAGCTGATATTGCTTTTGGAATGTGACAAATTACAATGCATAGAACAATTTGAGAAAACAAATAAAAAAGGTTAAATAAGTTGTACAGATGTGGCATTCAAGGTTTGAATAGCAGTAACAAATAATTGGAAAACGCAACCTAAGACTTGCTTCAGCCGTACAGACCATACAGCTTGTGAGATTATAGATATCAGGCAGCACTGTCATGTAACAGGCTCTCTTATTGTGGCATTTTGTTTGTTTTTCTATTTTTATTGTGTAATTTAGTTATGAATTCATTTTCGTTTCTTACTTTTTCATTAACTGATCAAGAGTCTGTATCTAATGGTTCTTGTTTTTTCATTATTTTCTGATATTGTACCATGACTTGTTTGTGAGCACTTACCAAATGTAATAAAATGAATTCTACTGAAGAATATTTGACAATTTATGTTTGCAAGACATTATTTTACTTCAAAAATCATCTTTTAATCTTTATAAAGAGTGGTACACTATTAAGAATCTTGTTAAAGGAAAAGAAGTTTGACCAAAATAAATGCACAAATGATCAAAATATTTGAATATAGTTAGATATTTGTGCAAATTATAATGTTACTTGTACCCTCTGTAATTTGTGCGTCTTTACTTCATTGCTTCATGCGTGGACACGAACCATGAAAAGGAATGGAAAATATGAGAAACCATATAAATATAATAGTAATAAAAATAAGATGATAAGACCGATCTAATTTTTCACTTAAATGTGAAAAAAAGTAAAGAAAAAAAAAGTTACATAACATTTATATCTTTTATCATAATTTATGTTATAAATATTTTGGTAATATTTAAATTACATAATTGAAAATATAATCAATTATATTATATTATATTATTATTTTCAATTATGTTTTTAACATAATTGAAAATAAAATGTGTATTTTATTACAATAAAAAATAAAAATAAAAAAATAAAAATTATTAATATATATATATATATATATGTGTGT
>Ga0099823_1005785_pt1 | contig 12395 bp, 9 predicted proteins | sample CowpearedBW_FD_76831 | JGI IMG/M metagenome (GOLD analysis project Ga0099823, IMG submission 76831) | Root nodule microbial communities of legume samples collected from California, USA - Cow pea red BW | ecosystem: Host-associated > Plants > Roots > Nodule | place: USA: California | collected... | reverse complement strand
CTTAATTAGTTTTAATCTTAAAAAAATGGATTACAAAAATATTTTTCTTTTCAAAAAAATTGGGACAAAATTGAATCATATACACATAAGTGGCTACCAAATTGAAACAAAAAGACATATATAGGAACTAAATTGAAATCAACACAATGACATCTGACAGTGACACTGACACGTGACACTGACAATGCCACGTGTCACACACAAGGATCTGACACATGGCATTTTTAATTTATTTTCAAAAAGTTAAAAAAAATTAAAAAAATATATATAAAAAAAACACCAGACTGACATGTGGCACGTTGACTAACGGCATTAGTCAACTCCGTCTGAAAGGAATTGAAGCACTTTTTCAAGAGTTGGGATGCAATTGACACATTTTTAAAAGCGGGTACCAGATTGACACACCTGTACCAAAGTGAGTATCATCCGAGTAATTAAACCTATAAATATATATTATAAAGTTTTTTATTACTTATTTAGGTGAGAATTGTTATTAAAATCTTAATCAAGTTATCATATTACTTCGTGTCTTAAATCTTGTAGAAGATAAAAATGGTTTCCTAGGTTGATCGTTATTCATAAGTAAAGTAAATTGGGTGAGAGTTGTAGCATTCAAATAATTTAGTATTCAACTCTAGAAGTTACAAGTGATTTTGAGGGTGAAATGTGATGATTTCTTTGAAGGGGGGACGGGAGTTAGTTTAAGATTAAAAAGGGATAGATTAAACTTTCTAGTATTTAGGTGAGAGGAGCTAATTGCTTTAGATTTCTTAACTATTTTAATTGTTTCAACATGTTTAAACTTGTTTTTGTATCTTATTTGTAAATTTGTGAATATATAACGAATTTTGGTTGTGTATTGATGTTGTGTGAGGAATCCTATATGGGTAGGAGATGATGGCAGACATGTTTGTGTATGTGGTGACTCAACAAAATGTAGATAAGAGTAACTTTACTTAGTTGTACTGAAAATGAACTTTGCCTTGGTTGCTCTCGAAAAGAGTGGTGGGAAGTGGAATAGTTGCTGGTAAGTTGTGTGCAAGAGCTACGACGTAGTTTCTTGACGTTTAGATCACTAGTGATTATACTATTGACATGACAATATGTTTTTTTTAATTAATTTTTGTTTTCTCACACTTTTTACTAATTTAAACAATTATATTTTTCATGTTTTCTTTTTAATTTTTCACTCTTCCCTCGATCCAAATAAAACATTAATTTTCTAATATATGAATTGGAAAATACGATTAAGTTTGATATTCTATATCTTCCTTTTTCTTGGTTATCTTTTTTGAATGTTAAAAACCACAAAAGATATGTAGATAAAAAATATGAAGAAAACATATAATATGATTAAATGTAAAATTTATATTTGTTCTTAAAGGATTTGATCGAGATACTTATGAGATGGTGCATGAGGATCTCAAGAGTCGAGTTATTACTTCTTTATGAGAAAGCTTCTAGTTTTGAAGAAGAAAAAAAGAAGATTCATTCACAAAAGACTCCCAAGTCAATATGAATTTAAATTATTTGTATAATACATGAGTAATAATGAATGAAATTTTTATAAGAATTCTATGTTAAGATTCACTTTAGTTTCCTCTCACTCTATGGTGGGATAACCGTCTTTCTTGCGTGGTTGAAAAATAATGAATTTCTAAAATGAAATGCTCAAATTTAGTATATATTAATATTAATTAATGTAATTAATATTTAAGAAAAAAGTAAATAACACTTAACTAGCGAACACACAGATACTATCACGCTTGTGTGTTCGCATTTTTTTAATTTTTATATAAATTTAAGTTAAGATGAATAAGAAATATATAACTAATTGTTAAAATAATTTTTAAATGTAAAATTTGGAAAATAAAATAAGTACACAAAAGAAGTTTTGAACATAACGGTTAAAGACAAAAGATGTTTTAAAATAACGGTTAAGAGTAAACTTTTTATAAAATAATTAATTTTAAAAATAATAATTAAGGGTAAAACAAGAATATCAAAATATGGATACAAAAGAGCGTATCTCCTCATATATTGTTAGAGATAAAAGAAAATCACGATAGAACAATTTATTCTTTCCTTATATTTTTTAGGGTTAAATATGAGTTTGGTCCTTTAACATCTAGTGAAAATTGAAATTAGTTCCTTTTGAAATCCTTGAACTAGTCTCTCATAAGTAGAGATGAGTGGATTTAATCACTTAAACCAAAATTTTTTAAATTTATTTGTTTTAGATGCGTTTCTAAGCTAATATTAGAACGAACATGTGTAAGATGGTGGAAACAAACAAACATAATATAATGAGATTTGTTTGAACGTCAAATAAACTTAATAAACTATTGTTAAAATAATTAAATCCACATATTTACAAAATTGAGAGACTAAATAAATTGATTCAAAGTTTTTAAGAAAAATTAATTCTAATCTTCATTACAAGTGTATCGACAGCAAACATATTTAACCATTTTACGCTAAGACTAAAATGTGAGAAATTATTTATTATTTATATGTTTTTTGAATTTTTAATAATTTAATAGATTCGTGGCAAGCTTCACTCAGTCTACCGTGAAAACTGCGAAACGTCGTGAGAAGGAATAAAAAGACTGAAGAAGCTGTGTCTGCGAAAACGCTGTGAAAAAAAAAACGCAAAAGTTATCATCGTCATCGTCTTCTTCCCATACAAACCCCATTTTCACTCCAATTCCTCACACAAATCGAATCTCTTCACACTTTCTTTCTCTCTCACTTCCTTTCTCCCTTCTCCTAAATTTAGGGTTTGCCAAATTCCAATGGCGGAGGTCATGAATGTGCCTCCAGAATCCCTCGACAAATCCCCTTCCTCCGACGCTCCCCCTCCTCCGCCGCCGCCTGCACCTTCGACTGAGCCCTCCCCTGTCGCGGACGACCTCCCTCCCCCGCCCCCGCCGCCGCATTACCAGCCCCGGCGAAGAGACCGCAGAGACGACAGGGATTTCGATCGCCCTCCCAACCGACGTGGCGATTACTATGACCGCAACGCGTCGCCGCCGCGAGACAGAGACCGGGACAGGGACAGGGATTTCAAGCGCCGACGTAGCCCGAGCCCTCCCCACCGCGACCAGCGGTATTCTCCGGCATCGCGGCGTTCGCCTCCGCCGTACAAGCGGTCGCGTCGGGGGAGTCCTCGCGGCGGCTATGGACCTGATGATAGGTAAATTTTGTCCTGTTTGCGTGATTGTGAGAATTGAATTTCATTTGATTGACTTGCTTTAGCTACTTGTTGTGCCTTTAGAATTCCACATCTCCAGGAAACTCTAGGAAATGAAGTCAATCGTTCCTTTGTTAACTGCTATTTGGTGCAAAAATAACTTTTTGTGAAAAGTGTTACGAACCAATTTTTAACTAAGGACGGTGATAGCTGTATGATTGTCGTGAATATGGTTTTGAAGTGTGGTTGCAAAGCTTCCAATAACCTTGATGTTTGGCTGAAATTGAGGTCGTCAAATGTTTCTTGAAACCTTGAATGTGAGAAAAGGGTATTTAAGAGAGAAATGTTTCTGAGAGAGCGAAATTTATATTTTCATGTATTTTACAAAACTGTTTTGCGCCGTTTTAATATGTTTCCTTCATGATGTTGCAATTTTTTTTCTTCTAATAGGCTGTGGACTGTATTTTTAAGGTAAAAAGATCTTCATAAGCTGATATTTTTTTTAATGTTGTCTTAGTATCATTGGAATTTTTTATATGAATGATATAATGGAAATTATTGTTATTGAGATAGAAGTATTGTTGTATCTTCTAATAATGCTAGCGAAGTTGACGGTATACTATCTGTGTCATAATTTCTTGTATGTCTCAACTGTTGAATAATATAATTTACACTATTCTTACGTGACTAGTTGAGAATGAATGGTTACGCATGAAGGGATTTAGTGTTGCATATGGTTTCTTGGCATACTTTCTTTCTCTGAGAAGTGTAAGACGTGGTAGGATATTGTTCTGTACTTCTCATGTTATGATGAAAATCTTTGTGATAACATGCTCGAAATGTTTTTGTGTTTCTTTGCTAACTTACTTTACTTCTGCTTCATCCAATATGTTGCCCTGCATCTTTTTTGTGTCCTTTTTCTTTAACCACATCTTCTGATTGTGGCAGACATGGGTATAATTATTATGGTGCTTATGAACGGGGATTGGGTGGAAGAGGTGGTTATGCAGATGAGAAGTCCTATGGTAGGTTTGGACCACGTTCTGGTGGGGGGTATCAGAATGGGATTTCTGGTATGTCAGTGACTTCTCTTAAGTACAAGCATTTTTTTTATATCCCGTAAATCCCTTTTTATCTATTATTAGATTTCATGATTTCTTTATTGCATGTTATTTCCTATGGTGTTTGATGAATTGGCTTTTATGTTTTTGATCTTGTGTATATTTCTTTTGATTTTTGCAGATGTAGAATCCAATCGTGGTTATGGAGACATGCCAAGCCAAAGGTCAGCTTTGTAATTTTTTCTGTTACCCAAATCTAGTTAATAGATATTGTTTGCCATTGGTGTGCTATTAAGGGGTTAACGAATGCTGGGGAACATGTTATCTTAATATTTGAAAGGGTGGCTGCATTTGAAACTATTTGACAAGGCCAAGATGAGATATCCCTGTTGAGATTATGGACCCTCTGCAATAGATTTGGTGTTACATATGTAAATGATGAAAAATAGAATAAAAACAAGGTGGCATTTTTCTAGTGGCAAAAACATACTGGAAATGATAATATGAAATAAACCAAACATCCCCTTTTATTTTGTGTCATTTTTAGTTACAACAGTTTCACTGTGGAATTCTTCATCTCTTTTTGGTTTAGCCTTGTCGTAGTAGGTATCTTAAGATTTTCTACTGCATCTCTCCATGGTTATATTAGCCTATGGCCTGAAACAGTGCATACTTCTGCATTGAAATTTGATAAAGCCACTTATAAGTTATAACCATCTTTTCTTGACAGTTTGCGCATCTCAATCAGTTGATATTCAATTTAAGTACTACTTTTCTGAACCTGCCCTGTAAATTAGTTGATATCCAATTTAAGCACTGATTTTCTTGACCGGCCCTGTAAATTAACAAAACTAAATTATTAACAGTTTGCACAGAAGTTTTCATAGCTCCTTTTACTTATAATTTGACGTTACCTACCAAGTCAAACTGAAGATCTGTACTATATGCAGCTATTGACATTGCATGCTCTTAGTCACATTGAAAAGTAGTATTTTATTTCCTTGGATAAAAGACTTTCTCATTATACCCTCTTTGAGCATGCTGCATCCAGTTTACCAGAGCCTTGTTATTGTTGTTAGAGGGTACTGAGAATCAGCTCTCTCCTTGATGATTAATATCTTTGTAGATATAGTTGGCTTTTGGTATAGCAACCGTAATTTTAAATTGCCTTCACAAATTGCGCTACTTATAGCTTCAGGTGACGGATCTTAGTTAGCATTCTTGTTCTCATCAGATAATGGTGCGTGAACTGTTGCTTCAGCTGTACAAATTGAGAATTATTGTCCATATTCCTTAATTTGCTGCCTTCTCGGTCCTTATTTAGAGTACTCAGCACATTAGCCTTACATTATTTTTATGATCTGTTTTTTTTAACTGTTTTTTCTTTCCACTTATTGGAGAGTTGTTTCCTGTGCTCATTACTGAACATCCACTTGTGTAGCATTTCTATACCCGAGTCTCTTCAACTTTGAGCTTTCTTAAATAGATAATATAACACACGATTATGCCATTAGTTGTTTAATGTCTGTATTGTCTTTATTTCACTCTGACAATAGAGTTTTTGGACAAAAATATGTTAACATTTAGATATTTGTGAGTCATGTCAGGGAGGGGCTGATGTCCTATAAGCAGTTCATTCAGGAGCTTGAGGATGATATACTACCTGCTGAAGCAGAGCGTAGGTAAGTTCTGAAGAATAATATCTTTTTGTATCATGTTTAAGTGTTCAAGTAATCAGCTTTTTTGGTGATGCTTGTTGACTAATGGCTTTTTGACTTTGATTTTCTAGGTATCAAGAATACAAGTCAGAGTATATTTCAACCCAAAAACGAGCTTATTTTAATGCTCATAAGGACGAGGAGTGGTATATTTGTTCTTCCTCCTTAAAATTTTACTTCAATCTTTGAAATGTTTACTGTGGAAAGCACAAGTGACCATATTTTCTGTTCAAGTGATATAATGTTCTTACCATTGATTTTTTACTTCAGGTTGAAGGATAAATATCATCCAACTAATTTGCTTACTGTCATTGAAAGGTGAGTTTCTTTATCAAACTTCTGTCTAATTAGGCATTGTATATATTGTAATATTAATATTTGGTGGGCCATTTGTTTTGTTTTTTTCATCTTGGGATGGTTGCTAGATTAGGCCGGTGGATTAATTATTTTTATCAAGACGTTTAAATTGGAATGAAAATTGTCTGGTTCATGATCTTATAGGAGGAATGAAAATGCTCGACAGCTAGCAAAGGAATTTTTGCTTGATTTACAGAGTGGAGCATTAGAACTGTATGTCCTTGTCCTCTCTCTTTTTCTTGGTCTCATATATGTCTGTCTTTCTCTCTTCCTTCCCACTTCATGCTTTCACTATTCGTATCAGTATCAATCAGTGATAGTTAATTTGTATCTTGTTCAATGCAGAAATCCTGGTTTGGAGGCCTCTGTATCCAACAAATCAGGGCAAGCTAGTGAGCCAAATTCAGAGGAGGAAGCAGACACTGGAGGCAAACGAAGAAGGCATGGAAGGGGACCTAATAAAGAAAATGATTTCTCAGCTGCTCCAAAGGCTCACCCAATCAGTTCTGAACCAAGAAGGATACAGGCAGATGTTCAACAGGCTCAGGTCGTTGTCCGTAAGCTTGATGCTGAAAAAGGGATTGAAGATAATATTTTGTGCAGCAGCAGCGATCACAATAAAAATGATGACAAGGCACACAGTGGATCTGTGGGCCCCATAGTAATTATTCGAGGCCTAACATCTGTTAAGGGTTTAGAAGGTGTCGAGCTTCTGGATACACTTATAACTTACCTTTGGCGGATCCATGGTGTAGATTATTATGGCATGATTGAGACTAATGAGGCCAAGGGCTTTAGGCATGTGAGACCAGAAGGGACGGGGCATGAAGAAACAGGTAAATCAGGGTCTGATTGGGAGAAGAAGCTTGATTTATTTTGGCAAGGAAGGCTGAATGGTTTGGATCCCTTGGAAATAATGACTGCTAAGGAGAAGATAGATGCTGCAGCAATGGAAGTATTGGATCCATATGTTAGAAAAATTAGGGATGAAAAGTATGGATGGAAGTATGGATGTGGAGCTAAGGGCTGCACAAAGCTTTTTCATGCTGCGGAATTTGTGCACAAACATCTGAAGCTCAAACACCCAGAGCTTGTTCTGGAGCAGACTACCAAAGTACGAGAGGATCTCTACTTTCAAAATTACATGAAGTAAGTAATAAAAATGGCTTCTTTTGTCCAGGATTACTTTTCGAGTTTTAGTGAAATATCACTTATAGTGGCCTTTTGTTGCAGTGATCCAGATGCCCCTGGCGGGACACCCATAATGCAGCAATCTCAGGTATACTGCTGATTTTGTTTATAACATAATCATATATCTAGAAAAAGGACTTGAAGAAAATTTGCATGATTTTAAAATATTTATGGTTGGGTTGTGAGCATCATAGACAATCACGTCTGATTGTGGGTTGCCAACGCGGAGCAACCCCTGCAGCCCTATGGCAATCGTTGCATAGCACCTGGCTCTCAGTATTGTGGTGCCATTCATGGAATATTGCAGTGGCTTGCAGGCTTCGCCGTCCCTCCATTTTTGCCTTTGCTGATAAGGCTCTGCTAGACTGCTTCCTTGGCCATCTCCAGACTGGCTCTTTCTTTCCATTTCTGATCGCTCACTTCCATCTGTCATCATCTTCCATAGAGACTTTTCACTTCATAGATAGGGGTAGCGCTGATGACGGGCCTCAATTTGAGTCCAATAGTCTCTTTTTAAGTGTAAAACATAACATGTAATATATATAATTGTATCCAAATATCTAAACTATTTAAAAGATAATATATAATAATATAATAAACTAAATAATATTAATAACATGATTTATCAATAACTTAATGTTAAAAAAAATATATAATAAGTTAAAAATAATTTTAAAATATATAATAATGATTAATAGATAATAGTATTAAAAAATATAGAAACCATTTAGAGCGTAATATCTAATATAATAATCTAAATTGTCATAGTATGTTATATAGTTGTAATAATATTGAAATATATATTAAAGAGAAGGCAGAACAGCGGTCATCTTACTAATGGTATCCTGCTTGTCTTTTCCCCACTTCTATCTACTATTGACTACTGTAGTTGAGGGAACCTTTTGGCATTTAGGTTCTTGTAGTCATTTATGCCTGATTGGCAAGCATTGTGGATAAATTCTGCACAGCATGTCAAATAGTTAAGTTTTCAAAATTTCCTATAATATATTATGCATGCTTGAGTGTAAATAATACAGTGATTCAAACTTTAGGATTTATGAGTTAGGGGGTTGAGTTTCAGATTCTCATGTTTCTTTAATTTTTCTTTTCAAATTTTAGAAGGACAGGCCCTTAAAGCGAAGATTAGCTATTGAGGGTCGATTGAGAGATGATCGTGGTAATAGACGAGACCATGATCGGAATGACAGAATGAATGGAGATAGGCCTGATAATTCCCCATCCAGTGAAAGACAGTCACTTGAGATGGGAAACCGTGATGAAGCAATGTATGCAGGGCCAGCCGTACCTCCATTTGCCTCAGATATACCTCCACCACCAGTGTTGATGCCTGTTCCTGGTGCTGGGTAGGTTTCTGTTTCTCATTTTCTTTCCACTTTACCATCTATAAGCCTTGGTTAGTGATGGATTGATTAAATAATTTATAACCCACAGGCCTTTGGGACCGTTCGTTCCTGCTCCCCCAGAAGTTGCAATGCAGATGTTAAGAGATCAAGGAGGACCAACATCATATGATGCCTCTGGAAGAAAGATGCGGGGTGGCCCTCATTTGGGTGGTGCAGCACCAATTATTGCTGTTCCTCCAAACTTTCGACCAGATCCTCGGCGGATGCGAAGGTTAATGTTCTGCCTAAACCCTTGTTTAGATATTGTAGTATGGTATTTCATTTATTTGATCTTTCATCTGGGACTTCTCTCAAATAGCATTAGTTTTTATATATACATAGTATCACTTACGTGCTCATCTGATTAGTTCATGATTTGATATTTTACTTTTGTTTGTGAAAAATATATTCGTTTTCTAGAGAAAATTTATTTTTCTTCTTTAATTATATTTACTAAGATTTTTAAAATGTATCCGGTAAACTAGCGACATTTTGAAACATATCCAGTAAACAGGAAACATATTTTTTATTTATTTATGATCAATTCTTTTTTGTTTGTCAGTTATTAACCTTTTATGATTACTTGTTTTTTTCTGGAACAGTTATCAAGATCTGGATGCCCCCGAGGACGAGGTCACTGTTATCGACTATCGGAGTTTGTAGGCGATTTTTGGTGGACACTGATACACATTTTACTGAGGCTCTGTCTTTGATGATTCGTTGGAGAAATTTGTGTTACGAGGGATAGACTTTGACTTGTACTACATTTTACATTTTAGATTTTGATATGTATATTTCTTAAACTAAATTTCCTTCTAATATAATTTTTTGGGTTGACAATTTTCTTTTAATGCAGAATTGATTTTGTTTAAAATCTATTTTCAAGTGAAAATAATCTATAACGAACCAAAAAAAAATACGATTTATCATTCTTACTTATTTTTGGATGAGGTAAAATTAGGAATGAGAATGAGTCAAGTTGGTCAAAAATTTCAATGTTCAATCCGCTAATTTGACAAGCAGTTAGGGATTGGATTTTTAGTGATCCAATCTATATTCATTTTAGATTCAAATAATTGGATTAGATTTGTGATTCAAATATATTTTTTTTAACAAAAGTAGTTTGGATTTTTTAAAATTCAGATCCAATATTTGGACCAAGATTTAAATCTAATTCAAATATTTGGATTAAGGTTAAAATTCAGAATCTATTTTTTATAAAAGAAATTTAAATTGAATTTTTTAAAATTTGTGTCATTAAGGCCAACATGACTCAATTCGTACATGTCGTTTGGGCACGACCTGTCTGAGTCGTCAGGCCAACCCATCCTAGTCCATCTATGTCTTCGGGTTTGCTAACCCATCCTAGTCCATCTATGTCTTCGGGTTTGTTGTGCCTGTTAGGGTAATCGGGCCTGTCAGGCCTGTTAGGGTAATCGGGCCTGTCAGGCCTGTTTGGGTCATCGGATCTGCCTAGCTCATTCCGTTCTTCGGGCTCGCTTGGCCCATTCGGTTCTTTGTGCCCGCCTGGCTAGTTCGGGTGTTTGGGCTTGCTTGACCCGTTTAGGTCTTCGGGCCCGCCTGACCTATTTTGGTCATCGAGTCCGCTTAACTCGTTCGGGTCTTCAGGTTTGTCTGACCCATTCGGGTCTTCGGGCCTGCTTGACCCATTTGATTATTCGAGCCTGCCTGACCTATTTGGGTCTTCAGGCCCGCCTGGCCCGTTTGAGTCTTTGAGCCTGCTTAGCCTATTTGGATCTTCGAACCTACCTGACACGTTCGGGTCTTCAGGTCCGTCTGGCCCGTTTGGGTCTTCGAGCCCACCTGTTCGTCGGGTCATCGGGTCCGTCTGGCCCGTTTCGGTCATCGGGCTCACCCGAATTTTTTGGATCGTTGGGCCCGATCAACTTGTCCGGTTTGTCGGGCCCACCTAGCCCATTCATATCTTTAGGCCCGCCCAACCTCTTATGGTTGTCGGGCCTGCCCAATCCGTATAGGTCGTCGAGCAAGGCCTGTCCGAGTCTGAATTTAGCCTAGTCCATCTCAACTTTTAGCCTAACCCAACTAAAAATTTAAATTGAAAATTTGGATTGGAGTTTTTGGATTATCCATATTTGAAAATCTTGATTTATAAAATGGATATCCAATTCATAAAATATATAAAATATAGATTAGATTGAAATCCATATCCATTAAATGGATTGAATTTTTGATAAAATGGATTTTAAATGGATTGGTTTAGAGCAAAAGTAGATTGAATTAAAAAATTAGATTTTTTGCCCACCCCTACAAGCAGCAAATCAAATCTTGCAACTCTTACTCTAAAAGAAATGACATGTTGAGTTGTCATGCTTTAGGTTAATGTTGTGTTGTTTGCAACCCCTACTTTAAAAGAAAGGACATGTTGAGTTGTCTTGCTTTAGGTTAATGTTGTGTTCTCTTATCCCATTTTGCACAAACATGAGTCATGAATGAGAGAACAAAGGCAAAACATGAGTCATGTACTAAAAAACAAAGGCAAAACGAGAAATCACCATCATCACGCACAATCATGACCATGCACCACTAGCACTCCTCCACCCATAAGCGCACACTCTTCCTCTTACGAGCACACATTCTTCCTCACCTCGTCATTAGCGCTAGAGTCAGACGTGATCGCCAGTGTTGATGCATCTTTTCAAGGTGCATCATTGGCCAAGAGATCCATTAGTGTTATCATCGATCTTCTCTACTACATTGTTCAACCTTCTTCCTCTTTTAATGTTTTTTCTTTTTGTGGGTCTTTGAGGTGAAGGAGAAAACATGATCAGGTGATGGTTGTTGGGAGCGGTCAGGCCAACCTGCCAACCTAGCAGTCCGCCCAGTGTGGGTTGGTTTCAAATTTTTAACCCCTTTTCAAAAGTTGGGTTGACCCAACTCAGCTTGATTTTAACGGGTTAGAAATGGGTCGTTTAACAAATCAGATTTATCCATTTTGAGACCTCTGGGTAAAATTAGTTTGCTTGACAAGATTCACATATATGTTTTTATTAAATTAAGATGAGTCGATCATCCACTTGAAACTCATATCACTATTATTGAGATTTCAATTTACGCATTGAAAATAGTTTACAGTAAAAAACACACGTATGTATGTGTTATGATACTCTAAATTAACCAGTTTTATATGAACTAACCATATATTTAAAATAACTCATCTTTCCTATCTAAAAATGTCTATGTCAATCTTTGTAGTGATATAAAAGCAAAGTCGTTGCATTTCAATTCTAATTGTGAATTGAAAATTAAAAAACAAAAATAATTATAAAAAAATGAAGAATTCAAAGAATAATGAAAATTAAGGTAAGAGAAGAACAAAATCATAATAAATTCTTGTTAAACTTTTTGACTGTTATTACGTTCTTTGTTTTTTTTTTTCTCATAATGTTTTCTTTAAATCCCATTATCATTCTTTTATACTTCTTGGTAAGTT
>Ga0099823_1005783_pt1 | contig 12397 bp, 10 predicted proteins | sample CowpearedBW_FD_76831 | JGI IMG/M metagenome (GOLD analysis project Ga0099823, IMG submission 76831) | Root nodule microbial communities of legume samples collected from California, USA - Cow pea red BW | ecosystem: Host-associated > Plants > Roots > Nodule | place: USA: California | collected... | reverse complement strand
CTTATTATTATTATTGATGAAAAGGGAACAATTAAAAAAGATAAATAGGAGAAGACTTTTTGGAGTTTCATTTCAATGCATCACAACAACTGGACACAGAACAGAAGAAGTATGACCAAGCCGCCTCAGTTGTCAAATCCAACAACTACTCTCTATTCTCTATAATTCTGAACAAAGATTCTTCCTTTTTGCTTCTTCGTTCTTCATTTGAAGCAAACCCATCGAATTGGAAAATGGGGTGTGGCAATTTGTTCTTCACAATTCTGATAACTTTCTCAGTGGCTCTCATAACATACAACATCATCATCTCAGCCAATGCCCCTCTCAAGCAGGACTTCCCAGGGCCTTCTCGCCCTTCCATTTCGGTGGATCCTCTCATCAAGATGCCACTTCACAGATCCTCCTCCCAAAAGAAGAGGCTTTTTCACACTGCAGTCACTGCTTCTGATTCTGTCTACAACACGTGGCAGTGCAGAGTGATGTATTTTTGGTACAACAAATTCAAGGATGGACCCCAATCTGGGATGGGTGGCTTCACTCGGATCCTTCACTCTGGGAAGCCTGACCAGTTCATGGATGAGATCCCCACCTTTGTTGCTCAGCCTTTACCTGCTGGGATGGATCAGGTTTTGCTTTGCTTCTTTCACAATTATGCTTTCTGGGTTGTGTTGGGTGTTTTTTGCTGTGTTTCTCTGCTTCACTGTGGATGTAGTTTTTCTCAAGTTGAAAAAAATTGAATTTTTTTATATGGGGGGTTCAATTTCTGAATGATTAATTTGTGGGAATGGTATCACACTGTAAAAGGTTTTGAACTGTTTTCCGACAACATGGTGATATGTTGACTTTTGTTTTTTGTAATTTCAAGTGGTTGGGTTGTGTTTCTCTACCAAAAGAACAAACAAAGAACAGGGACGTTTCTAATCCCTTCCCTTAACTAGCTTTTGAGATTGAGTTAGATTCAAACTCAAATTATAAGAAGTTGTCATTGTCGACGAGTCTAAATTCAGAATGTACTATTTCTGAAATGGGAGAAAATAGCTATTGGAAATGTGATCTTTGTTACAGATTTCGATTATGAAATGCTAGTTCCAATCATAAAAGGGTTTGAATAATTGAGGGACTAAAAACATTAATTTAAGTCAACGACTGATACGTGAGGTACATTTTTCAGGGATGAAAATCATTAGTTTATTCCTCATTGTTGTGGATTCTTACACATCTGCACTGTATAACAGGGATACATTGTGCTTAATAGACCATGGGCATTTGTGCAGTGGCTTGAAAAAGCTGATATTAAAGAAGAGTATGAGCTGTTTTTTAACTTTAAATTTCTATATTGAAGACTGCAATAATTTTCTGTATTTCTCTCTCTTGGGAATTTGGTTTTGACTTTTGTTAGCACTGTGTATCAGTTACATATTGATGGCAGAGCCAGATCATATAATTGTGAAACCTATACCCAACTTAGCCACAGATGGGCTTGGAGCTGCGTTCCCTTTCTTCTACATCGAGCCTAAGAAGTATGAAAAAGTGCTAAGGAAGTACTTTCCTGTGGAAAAGGGACCAATAACTGATATTGATCCAATTGGGAATTCACCAGTTATTGTTGGGAAGGTATCTGTCAATTGGTTTTCTGTGATACTAATGAATAGTGTTTGATTTGGTGCCATTTCATGAATTTTGTGTGGATGAATGTTAGGAATTCCTTAAGAAGATTGCTCCCACTTGGATGAATGTTTCCCTGGCAATGAAAAAGGATCCTGAAACTGATAAAGCTTTTGGATGGGTTCTTGAAATGTAATTTTATTGTTTTCCTTCTCTTATTCATGTTATCCTTTCTTAAAAACTCACAACAACTTTACCTTTTTTATGTTTTTATTTTCTATGGGTGACTTAGGTATGCTTATGCGGTTGCATCTGCTCTTCACGGTGTTCGTAACATATTACACAAAGACTTCATGATTCAGGTTCAATAAGGTTCTTTCTTTAAGTTTTTTATGCGACCAGTATTCATATACAAATTATACAAGGATCTTTGATGTCTATCCATTACTTGCAGCTTAGAAAAAAATGAGTTATATGTGAGAATGTCCTATCGTACACTAGTGACTAGATCCCAAGTAAAACACTCTAGTCTTGTGTAGCCATTTAAATTATCAATGATAAGAGTCTGTCGGGATATATTTTCTAACAATCATGGAAAGAAGAAGAAAAATAAAATAAAATAAAATAAATTGAACCCATTGCTCGCGATAAATTCAATTTAAGCACCTCAATTTCTTCGTACGCACTTGAATACCTAAAGAGTTTGGTTTTATTTTGTTTTTTGGAAGATCTTAACCCGAGCGATTTATAATTAAAAAGTTCCTGTAAAAAGGTTATTAAAAACTGAAGTTTTTTTTTTTGGTCTATCATTTGGTGCTTTATATTTCATAGCTTTTCAATAAAACGCATAATTCATCGAAAGCTCTCTATCCTCAAAATGGCTAATATTTGTTTGTTTATTATGCGTTTCAGCCTCCATGGGACAAAGAAATTGGCAAGACATACATAATTCACTATACATATGGTTGTGACTATACCATGAAGGTACTGTTTTGGGATTGAGCTTAAAGGAAAATATTTATAATTCAACGATCAATCTAGGAAAAGTACATCTTAATTTCTATTTAATTGCTTACAGTTGTCACTCATTGTGTGTGATGTTAAATATTTTAGGGTGAGCTGACGTATGGAAAGATTGGAGAGTGGAGATTTGATAAAAGATCGTTTGATAAAGTTGCCCCTCCGAAAAATCTGACATTGCCGCCCCCCGGTGTTCCAGAAAGTGTGGTATGTAATTTCACCTCTCCATGGTTTTACCTAGTTTCATATTTTTTGTTCGCGGTGGCTTTCTTTTGTTTGCTATTCCGGTTGTACCTTACATGAAACATTTTAGTTCAGACTTTTTGAAAAGTTATCTTTTTTTAGACTTTTGATGTTGACGATTATCCGGAGAACTTTAACATTCAGCTATAAACCTTAACAGGTGACTCTGGTAAAAATGGTGAACGAAGCTACCGCAAGTATACCAAATTGGTGGTCGTAGGCGCTACAGGTGGTTACAAATTACAATCGTTCGAGAGAATACACTGTAAACGCCTGTGCTTATGTATTTATTTAATTCTTCGAACATGGTTGTGGCTGTGCGACAAGGCTGGGAAATTGTAACGTGTGCTTTTACGAAATGATTGCGTTCAGCTGCTGCCAAACTATTTGTTTCTATGGAAACTTTCTTCACCTTAATTTCATTAATCCTGAAGGCGTCTAATAATTGAAGATGAGAAAAACTGATTGAAGATCAAAATATTAAGACAATCAAGGGAAAAACTCGTTTACAAAAAATTAAGGAGCAAAACTTTCGCTGCTCCACGTATAGATCTCGTAGCAAACTCTTGCCAGTTATATACAAACTACAAATGGCACCTTGATTACATTGCAGCGACTTGCATTTTCAGGAGCCATGAATGCTACCATGTAGTCCACAATTGCAAGTCGTCAGTTCATATATCGCCTGCAATTTTTTGAATTGCAGTAACATTGAATCTTTCCTTCGTCCTCATGGTTAAAATGGTAATCATACGTGATCTCTTCACCAGGAAATATATCCCTCTCAGCAAAGAAGACAACCTTGAAAAAAAGCAAAACCCAATTTTTCCATTAGCGTGCAGTAAAAGAAAAAAAATGGAAGCTGAAACCACAAACGTAAGTCACAACGTTGCTTGGAAGGACCGGGTGCGTCTAAATATACAAACTATCAGAGCATATAAAAAAAAAAAAAATAATCCACAACGTGTATATATTTGCCAACAAATCCAACATTAAGTAACCTTTGCTGTAATCAAGAACCGTGAATGAAATAATTCCTATGTATAATCAAGTGGTGACACTTTCTAAACCATAACCTACTGAATCCAGAAAATTGAATAAAATGTTCGCAATTTACCTTCTTTTCATGCCTTATAGTAATCACTTTTGCCACGCAATTTGGCTGGTCATAATAAAAAAATATTTGTTAGAATGAATTGAAGAACAAATGGAACAGAGCAATTGTTAAAACACATCTCATCTATTGAAACTTCTAACGGTCGTGGGACACAAGTTATATCAAGGATAGACCACAGAAATATTCATGAGTAGGGATTTAGTTTGCTCAGTGAATTGGTTTTTTATTAAATAATAACCAAATCAAACTACCATTCTTCAGTTTTGTTTACAGCAATTTTTACGAATTTTGTCGATTACAATTTGTTCATTTTTTACAAAAAAAAAATAAAATTTAAAACGTTTGTACATACTGTTAAACATAAATGTATGAAGAATTGTGAAATAGACATACAAAATAAATTCTGTTTGTATGATTATATTTATATTTATAATTTTAGCTTTAGCTTCCTCTATTATTTATAAATAAATTAGATAATATAGTTAACAATTACAATACAGATGTATTACCTTGTTTTAATAAATATAAATATTTTATAAGTAAACTTCAATCAGTCCATAAACGACCTTAAAGAGACTTTCTCTTAGATATTTGTTAGCTTTTAATTAACTCTAAATTTATAATATTTTACTTAAGTACAATAAGCGATTTTACTTAATTTTATTCTTGATCCCAAACCGCACCGTTTAGTTTAGGAAAAAATAAATTCAGAAAATATCAGTTATGATCAACATCTGGTTTTACGAATTTTGGGTCGGTTTCAAATATGAACAACCTTCATTCCAGGAGTATGGAGTTGAAAGTACATGCAGCATGCACTTGCACAAAGACTGATTAGAAAAAAGGTTCTTGTTTGTACAAGCACGGTAGCTTTTTTGGACAAGATCATCAATACTAAGCGTTCTTAACATACATATTTGAGGACACTAGCGGAATCAATTTTACGACAAGTATTGAGTCTTTATAAGCCAACAACCATAAGCGTAGACGAAGGCATTAATGAATGCACAATAAAATCGAGAAAACTAAAAACGAGATGAACAATAAACAAAGAGTCAAACTTGAAGTAAACATACCAGACACGAGTGGTTAACAAAACGAGCAATCCCCCCTTTCCTTGTGGCATCAATAATATGCTCTTTGTCTATCCTGAAGAAGTAGCAGGCACTCTTGTACTGAAGTTTCTTTCCAGATTGATAATCCTTCTCCCTTTTATCAGCCACACGCAATCCCACAATTTCACCAATATATTCAACTACCTAAAGAAGCACAAGATACGCTTAATATTTGCAATCAGTGTAGAGGCATATGAACACTTGTAAACCAGTATCATACCACTTCACCCCGGGAAATGAATCGAGAAGTGTAAAGACCAAGTGCGTGTATACGGGACTTGTATACAACAAGGTGTTTCCATCCCTTTGCTTGTTTGTACCGAGCGTAGTCCTTCTGCATACAGCAGGAAACAAGAAAGTCAGGACAATAGGCTGAAGCTTACAATAAAAATTAGAAACTCTATCTAAAAAAGTACACGTTTTCATAGTCATAAAGCTTATGATCTGCTAAAGTAAGATGCCCGAGATATATGGAAATGCAATTTTTGTTAGGAAAACTAAACATTATCTTCTTGACTTTAAAAATGTTGAAATAAGAGGATTTAAGAAGAGGGAGGAAGGATAAATGACAATGAAACATTAGATTAATATTAACTGAGATATGTTAATATTACAATGTATGGATATGATTAAGAAACCTAGAGTATTAACCATTACACTAATCATAATACTAACTAAATAAGAGACAAATTAACAAGAGGAAATATGGTGACTGATCTTGAGAAATCACCAGTAAAGAGGAACGTGAATCTAAAGGATAAAGATACTCTAGGATAGGACAAGATAGGATGTAATATTTTCCATAATACTAACAGAGTCATATTAGTTACACATCCCAGGAAAATACTTAATCTAAAATATTAATCAGCTACTACTAGTAAACAAAATTTAAAACTCATATTTCAACAAAACAAATGTAATATCCATATTGGAGGCTATGTAACACAATCAATACATACTCGACAATCATGCTCCATATCCAAATCTGGGAATTTTGTGAGTCCTTGAGAACATAATTTCTGCCCATTGATGTGAATCCAAGCATTAAGCTGCTCCTCAGGAACAAGGCATCCACCTTGGCAGTGATTATTCTGAAAACCATCCCATCTTCTTCCCTTGTAACCCTACAATAATCCAGAATAAGACATTTAATATCATTATATGTCAGTATTCCAAAAAACTTTTGCCCTGAAAATGGTTCCCCACATCACCCGAGAGGATATAAGTCCCAAAAATGCTATGAATGAAGAAAATACCTCTACCCTGGCACAGGTGAATTCCTTTTCTTCTTGGCTTCCCATTTCATGAATAGGATCATACATGGACAAATATCTAGGTTCAATAGCATGAAGCATGCATCTTCCATAAAATCCAATCTTTTCATCATCAATACCTTCAGTCTCACTTTGCAACAGGTTCTGTAAAGTTGAGAAGCAATTTTCATGGGAGTTATGGCACACTAATGGATGCAACACTTAATTTGCATTATCAAATATTTATTTACAGCAGAATTCATAATATATGTTTAAAATCAATGAAACATTCATAGTTGGTAGAAATTCTTGACAACTCATCTTAGGTACCAAACTCAAGAAAAAGAAAGTGCATACCACAGCAATGCCCAATTGTCAAGTGCAAAATAACCGACAATTGCAAAGCACTTGCAAAGTACTTGCGAAACCAGGAAGATTTAAAATGAGGTAAAGTTCATCATGATAGTTAAAATTGTAAGTCAACATGTAGAGTCATGCGATTACATTTTCTTCACAGGAGCAATTCTGATTGAAGCTCCAAACATGTTTTGATGAGATTAATAGAGCCCTAAGTCATGCAGCAGTAATACTAATACAAACCCAAGTTCACAAACAGCAAGCGATAATCCTAATATACTATAGCAGTCCCCACCCAAACTAAGTCAACTAAGCTTAAGCTTTAAGCATGTCGTAAGTAATAAACCCACGATACAAATGAAATGACCTATTTCGAAAGAACTCAGACAAATAGTACTCGAGAAAAACCTTGGCAACATCCTTTGGCATATCTACTGGTAGGGAAGAATAGATCTGAATTTTTTCATAAGCTATGGTACGAGACATTTTCCCTAACAACAGATATTATTAGACAGCGGACCTTATAAATAAAAATTATAGTTTTGGAAATAGTTTAACTAAGGCATCAGCCGAAAGTTTTATGATGTAAATTCCCACTTATCAAAAAGAAAAAGTACCTTTTGATGAGAACACCAAGGATGAAACTTGACAGAGCAATCAGCCACCCTACACTCTATACAAGAACCACCCGATCGATTGCAAATGGAACAAACCTGTGAAAAATAGTTTAGCGAAAGCAGAGCAAATGCTAAATGCCACAAAATAATGTTAAGAAACAGTCGAAAAATAAGTTTGACCTTACATACAAGTCAGAGCAAGTTGCAGGCATAATATATTTCTTCATTTCCATAGTCAAACACTTCCAACTTTTACAACTCTATATTGCATTCATTCCACAAACTACTAAGCTCACATATAAGGCCCAACAATCAGTGCGAAGCTTACCCAAATAACCCAGAACATGAAAATAAATAGCACAGCACAAATTAGTGAAATAACCAATAAAAAGCACAAAATTGTGAAATTATTGGGTTAACTGCCTGTACTGTAACAAGACAGACAAAGGAAGAAATAAACAGTGATTATCTATGTGACAAACAGCTTATAGCCTGTTTTGCATTATATGAATTAGTTTGTGTCCTTGTTTCGAATAATAAGATACAACAAAAATAGAGAAATAGAATACCTACACGTTATACGATGTAAACAGACTACTGTATTCACACAAAATTACTAATAATGGTAAAAGGGTCAGAACCCATGGAGAACAATAATAACTTTAGTTTTACTTCAATTCAGAAATCAGTGTTCAACCGGCTTAGCAATATAAAACTCCTGTTAGGTACTCACCACATTTGCCCTGGGACGCGAAACACCAGATACATCAAAAGCACTCATGGTGTCAACATTCGGGCATCTTGTTCCAGGAGTCCAAAGACCACAAACCATATGAATCCATTGTTTAACAGTTGGATCAAGAACTCCTGCAGTAATGCTGTTGTGTACCTTGAATTTAGAAAGACTAGTGGGGGTATGCTGCATATGATTTGTAGATATTTGAACTTTCACCAGATCTGTTGATGTATCACCGACTTTTGTCTTCAAAACACTTTTTTGATCAGCCCTTGAGGATGGGAATGCATACATTTCCTTTCCAAAAAATTCACATGAAGTTGTATGCTTAGGCATGCCATCTTTCTCACCATTCCACACTTTTAGGAGGCTCTTGACAATCGCATGACTCATTGTTGCTCGAGTCATGGCTCCACCTCCATAACCACATAGGACACATGCCTTGATATTGGAACCACGCAAAATAAAAAGCATGGAAAGAAGTGTTAGATTAATTTTCATTTTCAATGAACTTATTATAGAAGACTATACATACACAGCAGCAGAGGAATCACAAATATTCATGAAAAAATTATTCAACAGATGAATAACTTTATCTTGGGGTCTGAATAGAGGGAAAGAATAAAAAACTAACACACGGAGTAAAAGATTTTGATGAATGGCTTCATGTATTAGAAAGGAAAGCACAAAAAACAAAACTCATATATAAGGATTGAGAAATCAAATACAAAATTAAAAATGCACATTGAATATACAATATTTTTTGAGTTCGTTCGGCATGGTCTGCAACACCAGCGACTTCTTTTGGGTAATTTGGAAACACCATAGCAAGCTTGGTGCACCTGGCAGACAAGATAAAGGTGATATATTAAAATCTTGTTTCATACAAAAAATATGAACCGTTCAACAATTCAATATTACTTAACTGTAAAAATAAACATACTCTAATTAGGCATTGACAACATTCCAACAAACAGTTGATTTTATCATTGCTTGAGCTTCGACACACACAGCAGAACGTATCTGAGTTTATAGTAGATATGTTTAGGTGACCTTGAATAGAGCTGCAAGACAACAATAGCAATGAGACACACAGTAAGAATAACAATATGGAAAGAAAACACTGGCATTTAAATGGAATACATCTAAAACAGAATATGTAAATAGGACAGTTTTTTATTTGCTTACTTTCTACTTTTTGGGCTACACAAACCAGTCTCTCTGTCTTGAGCACAATTCATCATATCCGTCACTTTGGTTTCTAACATGCATTTAAACACTGTGAGGAGACATTTCTCAGGAAAATAATTCTCTACAAATACGTGTAAATAAGAACCATGTTTCAAATGAAGAAGACATACATGTGTAAATAACAATGCATACTATTAATAAATATTGTAGTATGGGGACGTGCTCGGATAAATTTCAACCCTAAATTTAATAAATCATCACTCAGAAGTTGTTGCTACTAGACTCCTGATGAAATCACAATACTCAAGTAACAAAGTTTGGTAGAATATGAATAGTCAATAAAACCAAGCATTAGTCAACATCTATCAAGATCAGCTTGTAGATCATCATAGGGTGTGGCACTCCAATCATGAAAGAAAGCCCGCATTTAAGTCAAGGAATAAATAATAAACCAATTGATAAACTACTCCAAACATGAATATGTTAATAATCCACACCTCATCATTCTAGATTCTGTTTAATTTGTTGCTAAAACAATTATTTAGAAAAACAATCACATAGCTCTTCTCAAATTCACCTTTAGCAGAGAGCTCATTAATGCTACGGTGTTTCCGAATGTCCTTGTTCTTCACCTTCAAAGGAACATTTTCTCTATTTCCAACCCTAACAACCTGCTTATCTTTAGCATCTTGCTTGCCACCTCTCTCCAAGTCTTCCAGGGACATATCAACATTTGCTTCATCATAAATTATTGTATTTTGTGTTTCAATGCTTTCCTTAATTTTTAAACCATGGTTCCCACAGCAGTACCCACTATCTGTTCCAATGCTCAATCTCTTCCATTGCTTTTTTAAAGTTAGTCTACGTTTTCCATTTGTGTGGCTCATACACCTTTTGGAAGACTTAAGGACCTTCTTGAGGGAGACAATTTTTGCAGGCTTTTGCACCTCTTTAGCCAAATGTTCTTTACAAATTTCCCCATGTTTTCCACAGACTACTGGCCTTGTGATTCCATGATCATTTTCCTTCCTGCATAAGAATGGCCTCAACTTACCATTTTCAGGTTCCTCATAGGATGGTTCTTGCATATGAAACTGCTCAAAATCAGAAGTGAGATTCTTTCTCAATCTCTTTGTTCCAGAAACTCCAGGAAATGAGTGAAACTCAGCATCAGAATCTGATTGAGACTCATAGGCAACTTTATGACCGAGATGCTTTCTTAGACGATTCTTAAAGGAAACAATTTTGGATGCAAATGCAGACTGTATTCGTTTGTTACAAGGTTGAACAAAGGAAGACTTGTTAAATGATTTCTGCAGGCTAGGCAGAGAATGCAGTTGCATTTCTTTTGACAAACAAGAAGAGGAATTAAAAATCTCAGCATCTTCATTATTCTTATTGTGCAACAAGGAAGTGAATTCGGAAGATAATGAAGCATCTAGAATCCTCACTGCATTTCTCTTTCGCTTTCTTCCTTTGATGCCCCTCTTGACTTTTTGAGATTGATTGGTTTTACAATTAGCAGAAAGCACAAAATGATTTTGATTCCTTTCTTTCTTCCATATCAAGGAATCTAACAGTTTAAGATCATCAAGTAGATCACAACATGATTCATCATTCAACACTCTCGAACAACCATGTTTCAAATAATTCCCAGAGATCAAGCCTAGAGACTCATCAGTTCTTTTACTTTCAACCAAATCTGACATGGAGCCTTGATCAATACCTGACCCTTCATCAACTACAAGGTTGTTGACAAAGCCAGTGTCTATAGCATCATCAGTACAGTAATCAATTTTGTTCACCATCACAGAGGCCTGAGTAATCACAGGAGCAGAGCATCCAGAAGAAACATTAGAATTTTCTTTCTCTTCTGACAGGTCTCCCATATCAGTGGTTCTTTTGGAGCGTTTTGTGGAAATTTTTCCAAGTTGAAAACCATCTCGTCCTTCCTTATCCAAACCATTAGATGTTTGATCTAAAGTTGTTGCATCACAAACTGCTTTCCTGACCTTACTGGGCACATCTCTCCATTGAGGAGTATGAAAGCCAATTATGGTTGAGTCTTGGCCAAGTATCTTCCCACCTTGCTCAAAGTGGATATTTCCATTGTTCGAAATATTCAGATTTCTACACAAATCTGAAGGCATCTTCAAAGAAGTTTCACCACTGACATCAGCAAATTGTTGCCCTATGTTCTTACAAAGGGGTTGGCAACAGTTTATCAGAGCAGTACAAGGATACTTCCCTTCCACACATATATTTGACGGTTGCTCAGAGCATTTTTCAAATGCACTAGATCTGATATTGTCTTTGCTTATACCAAGGCTGCAACATCTAAATTGTAGGAGAGAAAGTGACAAAAATAATTAGATTGTCACTTAAAGTGGATGGAAAAGTTTGCAGATATTAGTAAATGTAACCCAATTTTCTGATCTGACAAGAGGGAATTAGAAAAATGAATAATGTTTATCAATGAAATACCCAAATGACATGCATAAAAACAAAGCCAGGCAGGCATTTTTTTTCGCAGTTACTGGTTTTAGGTGTTTATCCCAGCATAAACAAAAACTACAGTACCTATTCTTGCAACATATTGCGTTAAAGTTCCATCACCCACTCTTCTCACAATGGATGATTTCACCTATATATCTCTATCAACATGTTAGGAAGCATTTCTACATCCACTCACATTTAAGATGCCAAACTTATATAGTCAGCTTTCTCTACAGAAATTTGAAGATCAATTTACACAATCTTGAGGTTTTACCTAAATAAATATGCTTAAGAAATTACCTGAAAAAGAACAAGAGTTGCAGTTTCATCCACAAATGTCAACAAAATAACGGGTACAATAGTCACTGCTACAGAATAATGTTGGAGACTGATTTATCCCCAAAGCCTTAAGTATTATACCAGGGTAGCCAATTATGGAATGGCCTCTATGTTGACAAAAAGAAGAAGATGAACATCTTCCTCCAATACGGAGTTTTGATGATGATGATGACTTATGAAGAAGTATGGAAGACTTGATGATGATGGATGGAAAAATGTTGAAGACTTAAAAGAATGCTTCGATTCAAGAGATTAATTGAAGACTTAAGAGTTTAGTTGTTTAAAGTCTTGTAATATGTGTACATTAT
>Ga0099823_1005775_pt1 | contig 12407 bp, 7 predicted proteins | sample CowpearedBW_FD_76831 | JGI IMG/M metagenome (GOLD analysis project Ga0099823, IMG submission 76831) | Root nodule microbial communities of legume samples collected from California, USA - Cow pea red BW | ecosystem: Host-associated > Plants > Roots > Nodule | place: USA: California | collected... | reverse complement strand
TATGCAGAGTATTGAAGAAGGAAGTGAAAGTGTTAGTGTAGGGGTTGGCTCTGACGACAAAGTGAAGCGTGAGTTGAATGGAGGACGGGTTTAGTGTATGTGTTGGTAGAGACCAATGCGTGGAAAAGGGGAGAGTGGGACCTTTTTTTAGGGTTGCAGGGTTGCAGGAGAGATTGGTTTTACATGAAAAGGTGCATGAAAAAAAATAAAAGTAGTGGTTTGCTTGTGGGTCCGGATGTGATTTAATTTCTTTTTCAATGAAAACCTCTTTCAATGAAAACCATTAGAAGGAAGAGTGACACGAGTCACGTCTTGAATGGAGGAGAATTGGGGGGGGGGGAACGAATAGAAAAAACATATGAGTGAAATATTGGACTATTAAACCATTAAAGAGGAAAAAAGAGATTATACAAGCACCAAACACCAAAACTGCACTAAACTGAGATGATAAATAAACTCGTTTTTGTAGGTATTGTTTGAACTCGTTTCTGTTTTGATGGAAATTTCCACATTAACTGGATATGGGTATTGATATGGAGAATCTTCGACTTTTTCGATTGTATGGGGATGGATTTGGAAATGTATATATCCACTATGTCTCCATACCCGCATAATACTCGTCCCCATTTAAATTATTAAAATATTGATAATCAATTAAGTAAATCTTATATATAAAAAAAATAAGTAACTTTAAATAAATATTGTAATTAAAAGATAAAATATTTATTTATTTATTTAATTTAGAAGACTTATTTTATTTAAAAGATTATGATAAATGATAAGATGGTTTATTAAAAATTTTCTAAAAAATAAAAGAATTTTAATAATTGTTTTGTAAAACCCTAGAAAATGACGCTTTAGAATTGATAGTAATTTAAAAATAGTGAAATTTGATTATTTTAATATTAAAAGGTTTTAGTATAAATAGTTTTGTTATAAACGAGATTTATTATTTTAAAACACTCTATCTCTCTAGAAACCACTTTTCTAGAGTTCTTTGACTTATCTCTAGAACTAGAAGTTCTCACCTTCTGTTCATTTGTTTGAAGATCGGAGACCGCTAGCGTGATCCCCTTGGCGAGCTCTTCCCTTCTATTCGATCAGTTTCTTCAACTGTGTAAGTTGAACTTTTGCTCGTTTTCTTGTGGGTCTTCTCTGTTCGGGGTTGCATATGACCTTGCTTTGGTTGCATGTGACATTTTAATCATCAATATGACTCTTTGTTGGTCAATGATCATAATGATATGTCCTGATCGTTCTTGTGTTGTTCCTAGATATAGATAGAGCACCCTGTGGAGCTAAAGGTGTTTTGGTGTTCCTTGAGTATATTGAGTTGTTTGGGTCAGTTGAGCCTCTTTGTAAGGTAAAGGAAGCTAGTCACTAGTGCATATTTGACATTTTACTTCGGCTTATAGGCTTCAATTATATCAAAATCGAAGCCTATAAAGAGGCAGTGGCATTTTTGTAATTTTGTCCAACTTTATTGCCTCTGGTCTACGAAAAACCGATGTAGTAAGATGTTTTAAACCTCGGTTACAAAAGAACAGAAGCCTATAAGGCAGCCTAGTAACCAAAATTTCAAAAATGCCACCAGTATTAGGATTTTTGGCCTCAGGTTTTGTAGGGACCGAGGCAATATTAAGAGGTTTTATATTTAGGTATTTGTCTGGTGTCATTGAAATTATGGGACTGAATGATTTATATGGGTTTGTAGACCCCCAACTCACTCATGAAGGCAACAAGTTTGATGACACCGAAGCATATGTGACAAAATGCTTTCAACGCAGAAAAGAAATTTATTTTGTCCATTATGTTGCTGGGTAAGTCATTTTTGTTAACTTATGAATATAACTTGTCATTTTAATGCATAACAATGAATTTATTTTCTTCTCATGCGTCATTGGCAGTTACTTGTGGTTTCCCTAAGGGAGAACCTTGCTGTGTGGTTTTGCTCTTTGCACCGCCCTCCCCCTAACCATCTTAGACAAGTGATAGATTGGTAAGAACCTCAATGTTAATTTTATGAATATGACATGTTCACTAGTGCAGGAAGGACTTTTGGCAGCGGTTATTTTTGTCATTTTGCCCCGGCTCTAGAACCGAGGCATATTAGGACGAGGCCAAAAAGGTTAGTTTTTTGCCTCGGGTCTCAACCGAAGCAAAAGCTCCATATTTTGCCCCCGTTCTACTGAGAACCGAGGCCATATGTGCCTCTCTCCTCTCTGCATTTTCAACATCCCATCTTCTCCATCAGAAACCCTAGGCAGCCACCATGGTTCCACCACAGCTACGTCAACCACCGCCAGATTTGAAACTCAAAACGAAAGATCCGTAGCCACTGCAGTCTTCTCCTTCATCGTAAGAGCAATTTTTGAATCATGCAACCACCATGGAACCCCTATGTTCTTCATACACGAAAATGTGAACATCACACTTGCATAAATGCAAACAAAAATCAACCATCTGCAGCAAATCACAAACCCTAAATCGCGTCTCCTCCCCCAAATCGCGAAACCACCTCATTCGCAACGACAAGTTTCTTCACGCTACCGCCACCTACACGTCTCGCCACCATCAACGACAGATCTCCATCCACGCACAACACCAATCTACTACGCAGTTGCAACACAACGAATTGATGCCCACTTCGCGAGCCCTAAATCGCACTTCGCCAAGCCAGAACACGAATGAGTCAAACATCAAGTAGTTATGAGTGGTCAGAGCTCAACAACAGCAATGGAGGTCGGTGGCTGAGAGAGAGAACGTGCAAGCGAGAAAGAAGAAGAAAAAAAGTGATTCGCGATTTTTGAACCCTAATGAACCTTATAGCCTCGGTTCAATTTTTAACCGAGGCAGAAAACAGTTTTTGGCAGCGGTTCAATTCCAACCGATGCCAACTGTCATTGCTATAGTGGCATTTTTTAAATATTACCTCGATTCTTCACAACCGAGGCATATAAGACCTTTTGGCACCAGTTTTCTAATGAACCGAGGCATAAAAGTTGGAAAAAATTACAAAAGTGCCACCGCGCCATTTTATGCTTCAGTTAAGCGACAACCGGTGCCTATAACGCGAGTTAAAAGGTTCAAACTGCACTAGTGGTTATATAAAAGTATCCTAACTTATTCCATTTATCATAGTTCAATTGTTGGACATAACATGTTGTTAGGGAGATCAATGGCTAAGGCAAAATGTCTTGCATGGTATTCCCTCCAGGTTTGATATTTCTATCCATATATTTATAATTGTTTGATTTGATTTTCTTCCTTAATTAATTGTAATGTTGTTGATATAATGTAGTGTAATAGATAAACTGGGTCATATGAGTGTGGTTACTATATAATGCAATGGATGACAACTATTGTGCGTGCTCATATTACAACTAATATGAAAACGGTAATATATATTTGAATTAAAACAATTACTTTGCAATATTGTCTTTCTATATACTAACTTAAGTTAATGTCTTATTTTGCAAACATTCAAGAGTCTTGCCCCATTTCCCGCGAAGTCCATAAAGTTTGGTAGGATAGCATGTGCAAAATTTATAATTCAGATGCACAATAGTATTGATTAGGATAGTATTTGAATTGTGAATGATTTTTAATTGTCTTTTAAATGTATTTGAATTGTGGATGTTTCATAAAATATTTTGTTTTGGTTTGTGCTGGTTTCTGAAAAAAATATATAGGTTTAAATGTGGAAATAATCATAAAACAGAAAACATATTTAAAAAAAATTGTGCATTAGGTCTCGGTTCTTACCATAATCGAGGCAAAAAAGGCGTCTATGGCCTCGGTTCAGACAAAACCGAGGCCAAAAGGTCTTTGAAATTTTCTTTTAATTAAATTTTTTTTGACTATATGGCTTCGGTTCGACCACAACCGAGGCAAAAAAGTTTCTCATATGGCCTCGGGTTGTCTAGAACCGAGGCAGAAAAGGGGAGTTTTGGCTTCGGTTGACACCCGAGGCCAAAAGCTACCCCTTTTTGCCTCGCCCCAATATGTCTCAGTTCTGGAATCGAGGCAGAATATTGAAAATAACCGGGGCCAAAAGCCCTTACTACACTGATGAATATTATTTTCTTTGCAGTGTTTTTTCTAAATTAATGATTGCATGTTGATGAATTTGGTCTATGATGAGTATGATTATTTTGCTTGTATGATTTGAAATATACTTCTTATAGCTGAATCCACAGGTTGTGGAAATATCCATTGGTTACCTATGGAATTCACTGTTTGAATTATACATGTCATAGCTGAATCCACAGGTCATGGAAATATCCACTGGTTACCTGTGGAACACGCTGGTGTGAATTCTACATCCTGGAGCCAAATCCACAGGTTGTGAGAAAATTTCCAGGTTACTTGTGGAACCTTTTGTTTGTTTCTTCACCTTTAACATGAACTGTCATCTCCCCTTTATCATGTGTGACATTTGTGTTTTTATTTGTGTTTATGAAGTTTTACTAGTTGCTCTTGAACATTACTGAGTGCTTATTACATGAAATTATGAAATAGTATATGTGAATATGATGAATGAGATGTGTATGATTGTTCGGTGTGAGGAACTCAGTGTGAGATTATGTTTTATGGAGAAGTGATGATGTTATGAGTATAAAAGAGGATCAGTGGAATGAAATAGTTAAAGTTGGATTGCATCTTTGTTTTGAAATGTTGGATTCTGAGGAAATGTGATGATTATAAGAGAGTGAAAGTGGATCTTAATGGAATGGAACGAGAAAAGTTGATTTGAATTGTTTGTTGCATAAGGGTTGTGCTTCTAAGGAAGAAGTGCAATCCTCACTAGTAGGTTGTTATGCATTGGCTAGGGATACGTGTTGGTCAGAAGCTATCATATACTCTACTAGGCTTACAAACTCATATAGAGTGTTGTGGTCTAGGTGGTGAGAGTTGAAGGAAGTTCTTATGGCGGGATTAGGGGTGGGACCACTAATCTAGCAATGTCATAAGTAACTTACCATGTCCGGAGGAAATTGATTCATGTTGGTTAGGCCAAGTGGAGCCAGGACCTCTACCGCAATCCACTTTTCATTAGGCTAAGTGGAGCTAGGGCATTTGCCATTTGCCACAATCCACTTTTATGACAGGTGCACAACTTCTATGCCTGAGTCAATGTATAAATCCGGATAATTGAGTCTAGAGAGTCTGCAATTATATGTTTGGTATTTCTTTTTATGAATGCTTGAAATATGTTATTTTATAATGTAACAAGTTTAACTATTATATGATTATTTCTTTTATAAACTAGCTTACCCTTGCACTTTGTGTCTCTTGTTGTTTGTCTTTCTTTTATAATGATTACCTATTCGGTAGGAGCAGATGAGGTTGCAGGTTTAGAGACACCTTTAGTGGATGAGGAACCATCCGTTAGGCTAGTGAAAGGTTTCTGGGAGTTGTAGTAAGTGGTTAACGTGTGTATAAAGCTTGGTTGATTTTAGTTGGTTTGTATAAATGATATATTTTTATAGATATATCTTTTATAAGACTCTATTAATATAATTTATATAATGGATAATCTGTTTTGAACACTATGATGAAACATCCTAATTTATTAATTTTAAGTTATTGAAATTGGGATGTTACATATTTAATTTGAAATATTTACTTTATTTAAAATATTTTTTAAAAGATAATTTTTTAAAATAATAAATTAATTAAGAAGATAAATAAAGCGAATAACAGATTATAAGATGTATATATTGAATTAAATACCATAGATATAAAAATATGTTTGAACAGTTTCTTTACTTGAGTTTTTTAGAAGATAACTAAATTTTTAAATAGAGAGTTTCAATATAAATAAATAAATAGAGGAGTTAAATAGTGTTAAGATACAAAATTTCAAAACATTTTATTAGTTTAAAACAATGAGAGGGAATGAGAATGATTTTGAAGCGTTCTCAAATAAAAACACCAAAAAAATGATATAAAAAAAAATGAAGATTAAAAGTTCAAATTTAATGATTTGAGTATTCAAGAATGATATTATTCTTCAATAATATTTGAGAAAAAATAATTTAAACGTGTAGAATAATATTTTCTGAAATATTATTTTTATTTTTATAAACTTTAATTTTTTGAAATATATATTTCTCAATATAAAATTTTTAGTTTAAAAATTTAAAATTCTCTTCTCTTCACTTTTAAAGAAAAAACAAAAAAGAAATTAAATTTAGTTCAAAATTCAATTATCCGATAACTGAATTTTAATTTTGTTTTTCAAAATTATACACAATCATTTTAGAATTAGTTCAATAAACCATATTATTTGAATAATTATTTGAAACAATATATTATTGGAGTAAAAAAAAAGGGAAATTGTATTATTTTGATAAAAATTTCTCAGTTTTAACTGTGATGAACAAGTAACCTGTTGAATTAGATCGTTCGCTTGCACAAAATGAATCTTTTTACTCTATAAACTAAATTAAAAAAATGTCAAAATAGAATCCCACATTTTGTTTTTCAGTTAAAATTGATTTATTGTGAAAGTTGAGAATTTGATTATATAAAGTTTGAATTCTAAACTAAGCATAATAGTTTCCCACACTGAAAAACAAGTGAGAATAGAAGGAATTTAACTAATCCCCTCAGCCATAAATATATAATTGTAACTTTAAAATAGTAAAATATCCATGATCTAATCTTAAAAAAAAAAAAATCTTAGATTAGATTATTGAATGTCCTTAATTTTAATTTGGAAAACCAATTTCATTTTTTCTCTTCATGTCAAAGTTTAATAAGATTTATTTGTGCACAAGCTTAATTAGGCAGACAAACTCATTTTAATGTTGACTGTACTATGCTTTATTTTTTAGCTTTAATTTCTTTAATTCAAAAATTATATTTCAGAAGTAAGAATGGGAAATAAAATATAAGTGCGACCGAAAATAACTTAGAGATTTTTTTATTGACTTTCGTAAAGTTATGTTACATTTGTGTTCCATACATTATTTTATGATGTAATATTTTATAAATAAAACATACAAAAAATAAATTCAAATAATATAAAAAAAAATCTTTCTTTCTTTTTAATCATGAACACATTTACTAATACTTGTTTTTCGTGAAATTTCAAACGTGTCTTTGAGAAATTTGTGCTGGAATTATGTACAATTCTTAAAAATTATACTTCTGCCAAAATAAAAAATTATAAACGTTAATTGGATTAGTTTTCTAGTATATGTCATATTGTTCCCTCCAATATTATCTATCAGTTTTATTTTTGCAAGAAAATTTTTATGTAAAAAAGATTTACAATGTTTTAAAATAATTTTTAGATGAATAATAATATTTTGACTTTTTTTTATCTATTTTTAACTCATTAATTTAATTAGATCATTACATTATATTATTAAAAAAAATAAATAAAATAATTGAAAGGTGATTAACAAAATAGATTAAAAGTAGGTAAAAAAAAAATCGGTGAAAATATAATTATCTTTTTCTGATTAGTTTTACTAATTTTTATTCCTTAATCGTGACTTGGTTCAAGTGAAGAAGATTGAGTGCAATGTGTCGGAGAAGATGCATGTTTTTGTTACATTTCACTATTGATAGATAGGTTCCATGAAGGACTCAGAATTTCATGACAAGGAGAAGGAAAACTAAAACCAATTCATACAATTCCACTTGGTGCCACTACAATGGGGCTCCTAACACTGTGTGCTCCACCATCTTCCATCCAAATAACATCCCCATAAGATATTTCTTCCTTCTTGTGCTTCCTGTACTTTATTACAACACTGTAGCTCAGCTTCTCATTTTTGTATCTGAATGACAAAGTCTCAGGTGACACTGTCACCACAGAGCCCTTAGGTTCTGTCACCTTCGCTCTGTATGTGCCACCACCAACTCCAACATTGGTCACTGTCCTCCTAAATTTCTGGACAACTGACATTGTTTTGTTGCTATAGATGGCTATAAATGAAGGGTAGTTAAGATCAAACGAAGGTTTTGCACAATTATATGAACCTGATCTTGTAATGACTAAGATTTGCTTCATTGTGTAGTTCAAAGCACATAGGAGATCAACATAGTCCTGTGGGGTGGCATCATATATCAAACCTGGATCAAGTGCTTTGTTGGGGTCAATTTGACCAGCTCCCATGGCAAGAGGGGAAGCATATTGAGAAGGATAACCATAGTCTCTAATTGGATTTTGTGTATTATCTAGAGGACTAGCAGTGGTTACTAGTGCAGACCTTATAGCAGCAGCACTCCATTCAGGATGTGCAGCTTTCAAAAGAGCAGCAACACCAGAAGCATGAGGGCATGCCATGGATGTTCCAGACAGCAAATTGTAGTCACTAGGTAACCACACATTGTTGCCAATTGCAGCTGCTGAGTATGAGGAGTGTAAGCAGCAAGGACATTAGAGCCAGGTGCCATTATGTCAGGCTTCAAGACCCAAGGGTAGCTAGGTGAAGGACCTCTTGAAGAGTAAACAGCAACAGCTGGTGCTGGCTTCATTCCAACAAATGTTTGCTGAAATTTGATACTGGCTATTGGCTTGCTATGGCTTGTTGCATACCTCCTTTGCACTGATTGTAATACTTGGAAATGTACCAATTCCTGAGTCATTCAACATAGGACCATTAAGAAAAAACACTGCCCCTGACAATCTAGCTTCATAAACAACCGACATTTGCTTGTACATTAACTTAGTGTCTGGAACCAAGTCACATACAATGATGACTTCTGTTTTCAGTTTCGATAACATCTTGACTGAGTTACATGCTGATATATTCTTGTGGTAGACAAGTGGAAGATTTTCCACCAAGGCATTTGCTGGAAACACGGTCGAACCAATAATGGTTTGGCCATTTCCAAGAATTAGAGAACCAAATGTGCGGTCAATGGTACCTGCAGCCACGGTGAGAAGCCAGGGGATTCCATTGTGCAAAGTACCAAGATGAGGACCACCATTACCCGCAGAGGATGAAACCACCACCCCTTTTTCCATTGCTGCAAAAGAAGCTATTGCTATAGGATCCTCATAAAGTGGAACACCATCGAACCCCATAGAGATGGAAATGACATCAACCCCATCAGCAATGGCTTGGTCCATTCCAGCCAAAACATCAGAGGCGTAACGACCCTCTTCCCAAATGACCTTGTACATGGCAAGCCTAGCTCTTGGTGCAATGCCTCTGGCCACCCCTTTAGCATAGCCAAAGTAGGATGCTCCACTCACATAGTTGCCACCAACTGTGGATGATGTGTGAGTTCCATGACCATCTGTATCTCTGGCTGAGTTCATACTGATTCTAACCGTGGAGTTTGCAGCAATCACACCTTTGTTGAAGTATGTAGCTCCGATGAGTTTGAAGTTGCACATGGAAGTGTTGAAGTCTTGCGCTTCCTGACATGTCCCTTTCCATTTACTTGGAATTTTCTTGGTCATGCCATCATCTCTGAAGCTTTCACTCTCAGGCCACACACCAGTGTCAATAACACCCACAATCACATCCTCCCCAAGATTGGAAGCGTGCCACAGGCCACTGGAAGAGGCTAGGGAGAGAAACTCAAAAGTGTGAGTGGTGTCTATGGTGACATTTCTATCTGGGTATGCTGCAACGAAACCACGAGAGTTCTTAATACCCTCTAACTCTTCTGAAGTTAGCACTGCACCAAAACCATACATGGCATGGTTATAGGAGTACACTATCTGTGTCTGTGATTCCATGAATGAGTGACCAAGTGTTGCTGATTTTGTGGACTGAACAGTGGATTCAAACCAATCATGATGCGTTGAAAAGACACTGGGAAAAAGGGATCTGTCCATGTGAACTATGTATGTGCAACTCTCTGCAGCACTACCATGATGAGCCAACTGAAACCAATGAGTAATGAAGAGCATGAATGAAAGTGGAAACACAACTCTGGCCTTAGGCTCCATCGATGTTTATGCAACTCAAAATGAAAACTTGTTGTGTGAAGAAGCTTATCACATCATGCAGCATATAAAGGAACTTCAATCTGTAGAAGGCCAAAGATGTTGACATGTGTAGTCAGTGACAAATTATTATCAATTTATTCATCTTCAATCCATTCATAACTTTTTAACTTTCCAAATCTTTTAACTAATAATATCTACATGGTTAGCAATGTCTAAGAACATATATGAAAGCCAAAATGACATCTTTTTTCGAAGGAATAGAAACAAGAAGCATCGCAATTATAGGAGACGTGTTAGTATTAATTAAGGTCAAAAATCAGAAAAAAAGATAACAGTATTCGATTATTGCATATTCTGCTCTTCTGTATAATTATGGATACCATCTGAGCACACAGTAGTTATTTTTCTTGTTAATTTAAACTTCTTTTAGGATTATTTCAACTGTTATCGCACCTTTTAGAAGAAACTTAATTCATGTAAAAGATATAGTAAAAGATATACATCTTACTGATATAGATATAGTTCCAATTTTATGAACTCGGCAACCTATTAAAATACCAAATCTACCTAGTTTAGGGAAAAAATTGCCTGTTGATTCAAGATTTACATTTTAGTTATTATCCAGCTAGAGAGTCTCTTATACATGGGACTGATAATTTTAATTTTGAATAAAATTAATGATTAAAATAGAAATTAAAAGTGTTTAATTTAATTATTGATCATAAATATTAAACTTAATTTTTTTCCCCATAAAATGAATGAGTTGTGATAAATTATTCAAATCAAAATATACTAAATTTATTGAAATTTACAAAATAAATTGAAATAAAGATTTATCATAATTATAATAATTAGGCTTAATCATGTGTTAGGATCTTATACATTCAAAAATTTCTAATTGAGATTCTAATAAATTTTTGGTTAAATTATATCGTTTTTATTTTCGTAGAAATTAAATAATTTAAATTAAAATTTAAAATATTACATACACATGATTAACGCGGTTGGAAGAAAACTATAGTTCTTAAATTTTCTCATTCAAATGTAATAATTTTATTCAATCAAATTATGTACTTTGATATTTTGGCCAGTCATTGGTACCCGATTAGTACATCGTGTACAATCTCAAGTTTTACTTGAAATATTCAAATGGTTTCCTAAATAAGTGTTTTAAAAAAATGGAAATAGTTTAATTTGAAGATGTTCTCTCGCATTCTTCTTTTATTCACAACTTGTTCAGCCTCTTCCGTGGTTTCAGACTCAAATTTTTTAATTTTTAAAAATTAATGGTTGAAACAATTTTTAATAATAAATTGATAGTTAACTTCTTAGTGAATAATTAATATTATGTTAATTTTATTCCATTAATAAAAGATGCTGTTTTAAATATTTTGTAAAGAATTTGTTACAACTAATTGCTCAACTTTTTTATATAATTTGGATGCAGTGGCTTCCCTGGCTTATAATTCTCAAAGAAAATAAAAAATAAAAAAATACTAAGAAAAGATATTTTAGACTGTTATTCTATTAATTAACAAACAAATAATAAATAAATACAATTAACACAACTAAAAAAACTTGAAGAAACTGATGCAAAAGGAAAACCCAACTCAAAGTTCAAAACCAGCAAATTATTTGAGTAATAAACATTTTGTGGTTAATGAAGCAGCTAAGCACCAGCTTATAGGTTGATTTTTAGATATCCAACTTCAATTAGCTTGAAAATTTGTTCAAAAACTAATCCCCATATACGAAAACCTAGGACAAATAAACCTAGTTTCCTATAATCACCACAAAAATCCTCTCATGTCACAATTTTTGATCAGAAGAAGATCAATCTCTAACCATGTCACTGTCTCCTTCTCCCTCCGTCTCCTTCTCCTACGGGCCATCCATGAACATGAACACCAACAACAATGGACTAGACATATTCACCAAGGTGTTCATGTTGCTCATTTTTTTCACTCTCTTCGTTCGTGTGTGTTACGTGTACATGAACACGCGAAGAGAACAACATGGCAACGACAACATAAACAATAGCATCGCATCCATGATCCACCATAACGATCAAAACGATAACCTCACGGGGATACCCTATGACGTCATCAAGTCCTACCACACTTTCCCTTACAGCAAAACCGACAGTGTGGTCGGAACAACGTGCGACCATGACACCACGTGCGCCATATGTATTGAGGATTACGAGGAATCGGAGATGTTAAGGATGCTGCCGCAATGCCGCCACTACTTTCATCGTGACTGCGTTGACGCGTGGCTCAAGCTCAACGCCACGTGTCCCGTTTGTAGGAACTCGCTCATGGAAACTAGAACCAATAATAATATTGACGATAACAATGTTATTAACCATGGTGGCAATGCCTTGGAACGTGTATAACTAAATCATGGTTTTGTAGAGAGGAATTTCGTGGTCATTCTTCTAGTTTTTTTTTTTTTTTTCTTTTTTGTTTTTTTTTTTTTTTTT
>Ga0099823_1005773_pt1 | contig 12408 bp, 4 predicted proteins | sample CowpearedBW_FD_76831 | JGI IMG/M metagenome (GOLD analysis project Ga0099823, IMG submission 76831) | Root nodule microbial communities of legume samples collected from California, USA - Cow pea red BW | ecosystem: Host-associated > Plants > Roots > Nodule | place: USA: California | collected... | reverse complement strand
TATTATATAATATAATATAATATAATATATATATATATATATATATATAATATAATATATATAATATATAATATATACATATATATATATATATAATATATAATATATATATATATATATATAATATATACATATATAATATATTATATAACATATTTATATATATATATATATATTATTTTATTATTTAAAATTTATTGGTAGGTTTGGTGAGCCAACCAGGCTCATTACTGGTTCAATCTTAATGAGCCTAGTTCTTAATGGGTTGGGTTCAATTTTAACCTGTACTGATATTTATAATTTTTTTTCGACCCAACCCGATCCGAACCCGTGATGAGCTGGGTTGGCTCAGCGAGTTACAACCCATTTTGACAGCTCTAATTGTGAATGCATCACTACAATCACCTAAATACAAGACAATAGACAATGTCTTACCTAAATACAAGACAATAGACAATGTCTTATTAACTATCAATTTTAGTGATTAAAAATTGTTAGTTACTATAGTAACCAATTTTGATATTAATTTACAAAATAAAAAATTATTGATTACTAAAATAGTCACTATTATAAATAAAAAAATTATAATTGGTCACTAAATTGGTCAGAAATTAATTAGAGATTAATTTAGAAATAAAATTCTTTGATAACTAATGTTTAATGACCAATTTTCTTTGATAGCTAAAACATTGATGATTAAATTTTAGAAACTAATTATAATTTTTTATTATTATTTTAGTAACTATAATTTTTTATTTTATAAATTAGTATATAAATTATTTACTTTAATAACTAATAATTTTTATTTACGTATTAGTCATTTTCTTTTAATGTGTGACATAAATTCATTATAGGTCGCATATGAAGAGAGAACATAATCCATGTCAAAGTCATCTATACCTGAAATATGTCAATTGATATCCTTTTGTAAAAGTCTTTATTTCATAGTAAATCTGACAAAATAAAGTTTAAAGTATCAAAAACTAATGAGTTAAATATGTTTTTGTCCCTCAAGTTTCAGTGAATTTTGGAATTAGTCCCTCTTCGAAACTTTATACCAATTTAGTCTTCATCTTTAGAAATGCGTGGATTTAGTCCTTCTTACCAAATTTTATTAAATTTATTTGATATTTTAAACGCATTTTATGATAATATTTGAGTTAAAATTGAAGCAAAAATGTATCAAATAGTGTAAATAAGTCAAATACTATCATGAAATGCACTTGAAATGTCAGATAAACTTAACAAAATTTGGTTAAAATGACTAAATTCACACATTTTTAAAGATGAACGACTAAATTGGTCAAAAGTTTTGACGAGGGTCTAATTCCAAATTTCGTTGAAACTTGAGGGACAAAAACATATTTAACCCAAAACTAATATACAAGCTTCTTATAAATGAAATCATGAAAAAAAAAACATTTCAAAACACTTAATCCGGACTATGAAATTCATATATGTTTTGTAAAATGCTTAATGTGTTTCGGAATACACTTTCCAAAGTACATATTTGACATAGGATTGGACAATCGGAATGCGTATTCTGGAATAATGTAGGATATATGTTACGAAAATTTTGATCTGGAAGGTTTTCATAATAGTTGATATGAAGCACTGATCTCAACATTTTGGAATGTTCTATTAAAAAAATAATAATTCACGTTGAAGATTGAATAATATGAATGATTGCTTTTTTTTATAAATACCTTGCCGATTATTTTTTCCATCGAGATCATTTCTATACGATAACTATTAAAATAGAAAACTCGGTTACTCATCCATATCTTTTACACCTACCGAAAGCTAACCAACTTTAAATCACCACTAAAGTTTGCATAATCCTTATAGAGAATCTTTATGGTGTGTTTGGATGATCCAATTTAAGAGAGTAATTCATTTATTTAAAGAATTTGAATTTCTTTTAATTAAAATGACTTGTTTGGATGAAAAAATTAGAAGAAAATTGAAATTGAGAGATTTAAAAAAAGTATTTCAAATCACTAAAATAGCAAAATTTGAAATTCACTCAAAAAGGAAGGAAATGAAATTCCACAATTTGTGGAATTCCTCGTTATTCAAGATTAGAGATGTCAATTTGGTTCAGACGACCCAGATGACCTAGACGAGTCAGGCCAACTCGACGACATACATGGGTTGGGTCAGCCTGACAATCCAAACAAACCAGGCAGGCCCGACGACAAAGACCAGTCAAGCGAGCTAGATGACCCAGAAGGGTCGGGTGGGCCCAACAACCCAAATGGGTCAAGTGGGTCCGATAACCAAGACGGGTCAGGCGGGCCCAATGACCCAGACTAGTTGGGGGCCCGACAATCCAGACAGGTTGAGTGGGGTCGACAACCTTAACGAGTCTGATCGACTCGACAACCTTAATGGGCCCGACCAGCCTGACGATCCAAACGGGCCTATCGACCTTAACGGGTCGGGCTGACCTGACGAACTAAACGAGCTCGACGAGCTCGACAACCTAGACGAGCCAAGTTAGGTTGACGACCTACACGAGCTAGGCCGGCCTGAAAACTCATATGCGTCGAGACAGGTCTAGCCGGCTCGACGACCCAGTCGAGCCCGACCAAGCCAACGACCTTTGACGGGTTTCACCGGCCTGCCGACGGGTCGTGTTAAGACGGCACAATCTTAAATTTGTCCAAATTTGGCCAAGTTGACGTTGATCGAAATTTGGAAAAATTTGGTCGAGTCTGCACCGGCCAAAATTTGGCCGAATGTAACCGAGTTGGATCTGACCTAAATTTGTCCAAATTGGATTGAGTTTACGCCGGCCAAAATTTGGCCGAATTTGGTCGAGTAAGCTCGATCGAAATTTGGCCGAATTTAAATATTTTAAGTTGACAATTATACTTGTGAAATTTAATTTCAAAATTATATATTAAAATATATATTATTGAAATGAAATTTTATCTCACAAGAGAAATTCAATTATTTTATCCAAACAAGAAATTAAAATGTAAGGTATTTCAATTACTCTATCCAAACATATTATTTAAAAAATGAAGGGAATTCAATTGCAAGAATTTCAAATACAATGCATTTCAATTTCTTAGAATTGTTGAAATGCATCATCCAAACACAAAGTTAGAGTGTGTTTGGATGAAACAATTGAAGAGAGTAATTCATTTATTTGAAGAATTTGAATTTCTTTTAAATAAAATGACTTGTTTTGATGAGGAAATCAAAAGAAAATTGAAATTAAAGAATTTTAAGAAGGTATTTCAAATTACTAAAATAATAGAATTTAAAATTCACTCAGAAAGGAAGAAGTTGAAATTCGACAATTTGTGGAATTCCACGTTATTCAATATTAGAGGTGTCAATTTTTCCTAGATGACCTAGACGGATCGGGCCGACCCAACGACATACACGGGTCGAGCCTGACGATCCAAATAGACCAGGCAGGCTCGACGACATAGAAGGACCAGGCAGACCCGACTACCAAAACAAACCTAACGACCCAAACGGCCAAGAAGGCCAGATGCCTCAAACGGGCCCGACGACCCAGACAGGTCGGGCAGGCTTGAAGACTTACACGGATCAGATGAACCCGACAACCAAGATGGGTCGTCAAGTGGGCCCAATGACCCAAAGGGGTTGGAGGGCCGACGACCCAGACAGGTCGGGTTAGGTCGATAACCATAATGAGTTCGACCGGCCCGACGACCCAAACGAGACTGACCAATTATTTTATCTCATAAGAGAAATTCAATTATTTTATCCAAACAAGAAATTTAAATGTAAGGTATTCCAATTACTCTACCCAAATAGATTATTTAGAAAATGAAAGGAATTCAATTGCAATAGTTTCAAATGCAATGCATTTCAATTTTTAGAATTGTTGAAATGTTTTATCCAAATACAAGGTTAACCTTTTAGCAATGAAATAGAAACTTCCAGAGAAAGAAAAACACTCGCAATTAATAAAAGTGAAGAATGAGGAGACATCATTGAAATAAAGCATAAAATATGCAATGGTCATTTTAAATATTATGGAGGTGTAGGAAGAAAAAGTCTTGTAATAAAACAAACTACTATATTAAGACAAAATAATGTGTAATACATGTAAAGTAACAAAATACTCCAAAATTAATTGGAGACATCTACAATACATATGATTTTTCTTTTTATCAGCAATGAATATATTTATATATAATTGAATACTAGGGGTACTTTAACCCTTATATAGAAAAGGTTAAAATACCTTTTCAATCCTAATTTTCGTCAAGTTTTGTTAAATAAGTCTTAATTTTGATTTCGTGTTCAAATAGGTTCTAATTTTCGTCAATTTTGTTCAATTGGGTCTTTTTTTGCTAACACCATTTAAGTCATTAACGGCCATGAACAGTGAGGTCATGTGTCACTTCATGATTTTTTCGGATTTTTTTATTTATTTTTATTTATATTTTAATTGTTTTTAAAAAAAATTTAACTTTTTTTTAAATGTCCACGTGTCAATCCAATACCACGCCACATGTCAAAGTCAATGTTCTATATTCAATTTGGTCACTATATTTATTATTTTTGTTCAATTTAATCATAATTTTGTTTAAAATTGACTAATTTTGTCCCTATCGAAGATATGACCAAATTTAATTTTTATATCAAAATTATAATGATGTGAATTTTAATATATTATATAAAAATATTTAATAAAAAAAGTAAATTTTAATATAAAAAATAAATTTGGTATCAATTTGAAGAGGAGTCAAATTGATTTATGTTAACAAAAATTTAAACTAAATTGAACAAAACAAAAACATATATTATAGTTAAAGTACAACAACCAACAAAACAAAACAATCATATATTACAATTAAAATACAACAACAAGATTCATCAAAACCTAGATATTTCACTTGTGAACTTGATATAGATCAACTTATAAAATTTGTCGTAATCAATTATAATAGTGCATGAAAATTGTAAAACAGTGCAATACATATGACAGTGTATGGAAATTGTTATAAAAGACTTTACATTACGCCATATCATTTAATATGACACAAAAGCTACAATATCCAAGAAACATATGTAAACATTTTAAACATTATCGACCAACCAAACAAATTTTAGAAACTGTTTTCAAACACCTGAGTGTTGTCCTTCTACTTAATAGGTCCTAAAATGTACAAGAGTATCATTGCTACAATTACCACAAAGTACATCTTTATCTTTAAGAACTTCAACCCTACTTAAAAAAATGTAGCGCATACCAACACTATGAAGCAAAACTTGCTTCCTAATAGTGAAAACAAAAAGACAACGGGTGAAAAGATTTCTAGTTTAATGCATTTCATGTGCTAAATTACAACTACATACTAAGGTTTTGAAAACTAATGTACTTCTTACGTGATCAATGCACTTTAAAATAGCTTAGTTTCAGTGAAAACAAGTTTATATCGATCTAAATCACCCACTAAAATCATAGAGTGTACAGAATGCGTTTATCCAAACATAATGGATGTATCAAAACGAGGCAACGGTTTAAAAATATTTTGGCAACATCAAAAAGAGTAAATATAGAATAAATGGAGCTTTCATAACTTTCGACAACATCAATTACAACTATATTTTGGCACATCCACGATTACACAAATTACAGGCTGTTATAAACAAAATTGAACGACACTTCTAAAATCTAACATATGTACAGATCCCAGAAACCAAAATTTGTCCTAAAAGAACTAGAGATGCAAGACATGTCGGTGGCAGCTTTGCAGTGAACTTCAAAGGAAATTTGGCATGATTTGAATTAATAAGTGCACGGTATAAATACCAACCTTCATGAGCTCTCCAAATGGCATTGGAAGATGTATAATGATAAATCTGCAAAGAACAAATATTACGTCTCCTATGGCTCCAAGTTCTATCTATTAAAAATGTTAAACTAAACACAATCCCATATTCATCAAAAGAAAAGCGCACGGGCGGTACTAGTAAGATCAAGTACCAGCAAAAAATAATCACTTTTGGTCCAAATGGAGACAGGCACTCATTGATCGCTACCAATGTTCCTTATCTCGACAATTGGGAATAAGTATACAATTGAAGCTCCTAGGTATCCATACACCAAAACAACACCGGCCTCATGTTTCTCGTTACAAATAAACAGACTTCACATCATTAGCCCCAAAGCTTGTACCACACAGTGGACACTTCCGATGCCTACTCCCACCAACTTTCTGGATACATGAGTAGCAGAACAAGTGGTAGCATTTTGTAATTACCACCTGACAATAAAAAAAGACAAAAATAAGCTTCTCACCCCATCAAGTCAGATTTGGTTTTCTTTAGATCTTAATTTGTAAACAGACTAACAACCAATAGAGCATATATAACCGGTGCAAGAAAATGAGAAACTTCTCCCATAAGCCTTTTTTTTTTAACTTATATATAACCTCCTAATTTAGCCTATTGATGAAATTTATTTTATTTAATTTCTCCAAAAGCTGATTTCAGCTAAAACTAGTTTTAGCTTATTAGAAATTTTTAATTTACCTTCTAATTTACTTTTCCTATTTAGAGAAATTTAACCAAACAGGGCCTATATCCAACAGTAATGAATTAAGCTAATGGTCATATAGATATGGAGAAAATCAAAGATATTAGCTTATGCTCTAGGGTGCAAGCAAATGCATTGAATAAAATTTGAAATTAATTACAAATGGGTCAAAATTTGTTAGAATTGTATTAAATATAGGTAGGAAGTAGTTGTATTGGCAAACTGCTATATGTTGTACCTGAGGTGTACCTATCTTTGTACCTAGGAATCTTGGTTGATATACTCATTGTATCAGAATTTTACCAATATAAATATGAGAACACATGAGAGGAGTGTTCAAACTCACTCAAATATAGTCTACTTTTCTTTATCTCAAACCCTAAATCACTAAACCACTAAACCACTTACTATTTGTTTATAAGTAGGGTAAAGACAAGTTTCTATTAGATGTATTCGATTGTGGAGGAAAATTGTTTTTGAAGAAAATATCCCACCTAAACTCCTAAAGCTTATGCGTTTGTGAAATTAGTTGTGGAGTTCTTAGTGAGCATTGTGTATATTGTTTTATTGCAGAGAAGCTTCTGCAGGCTTAACATGAAGTATCATATAAAATCAAGGTTGCTAAAATTTTGGGAGCAAGTGGAATTTCAACTGTATTTGGTTGAAGCAGAATGCATACTTGCATCTATGTGTCAGTTTCCCCCCTAAACTCTTATTAGATAGAACAATACCCACGGCCTCCCTTAATGCTCGCTTGTTGCTATATACAAGGAGCACTTGCCACCAACATAAAGAATGAGAAGTCGTCCACTGCATTATTTTCTTTACTTTCCCAGTGAGATATGATCATTTCGGCTTTATGTGTTAAGTCATCCACATCCTACTTAAAATTTCTACTTTTCTTTCCTATTCTTAGAAATTTGGATTAGGATCTAAATCGATCCTTTAAAACTGATTTGTAAGGTGAGGACTGCTCAAATTTCTATAGGTTATATTTATAGCTAAGTCAATGTGAAACAAGCCCTCAAAAGAGGCCACAACAAAGGCATCATAAGGGTGGATATATTTATTTACTAAAAAAATTACAACTCCACCTACGGTCTCATACCTAGTCCCAAGCCCAGACAAAGGAGTTGTGTTAGTCATTCAACACCCAACTTAAAAATCACCAATATAGCATGCAAGCATTTTCTAGGATCGTTAATGTGGGATTTCAAAGAAAAACAAAATTTCATAGAAGTAGAAATGACTCTACCAACACGGATATGTAGCCATACAACAAAACATGGGATTTGAAATGATTGTTTACATAAAAGAATTCGGTGTACTACCAACTGAAAAAGGATAGTACAAAATCAATTATGGTAGATACATACAAAGAGGGCCAAGAGGACAAGGACACGGGAGAAAGTGGTCAAGATGGATTTCACAGTAAATAACATCATCAAAACGTTGTTCTTGAATAATATCTCACCAAGTGGGACGTGGCTTTATGGTTCGTCTTCAATAAAAACTAAGGCTACTAGTATTGTTTTAAGGTCAGGTCAGAAACAACAGTAAGAAATCCAACACAAACTCATCTAGCTCCAAAATTTAATTCAGAAACATCACTATTCTTCCCCAGCTATATTAGGAAAGGATCACCTTCAGCATTATTTCTTCTTTAGCAAGACCAAGCATAGCCACACACCTTTGGAATAGTTTCATCATTTTAAAGTAAAAATCATTTATATTTCAGAAAAAGATCACTTTTAAAAATTTTATCTTTTAAATTTTTTTTTAAAAGATTAGAAATGCGGAAACTAAAAAAATACATCAAACTTATGGTTATTTTGAGTAGCATACAGAAAAGGCTGAAATCATAACAAACATTCAAAACATTTATATTTCAGAAAAATATCACTTTTAAATTTTTTATCTTAAATTTTTTTAAAAAGATTAGAAATGTGGAAACCAAAAAAATACATCAAACATCTGGTTATTTTGAGTAGCAGAGAGAAAAGGCTGAAATCCTAACTAACATTCAAAACAAAATATTTAATGTAACAAAACAAAATACAACCTATGCTTTTCAGAAAATCCATAAATTAAAATCACTTTTTTATACAATCTTAAAATCACTGCTTCTAAAAGCTTAAATGCAGCCTTTAACCCATTAGATATGAAGCTACAACACCCCCCACCCCTCCTTCCGCAAAACTCAATAATCAGCTTGACCATCATAACCACAAGGTGCTGCTAATGAGTTTTAGACCGATGCCATACAATACACAATTTATAGAGAAGATACTTTCGTGTTTATCTCTCTCCATTATTATAGTAAGTAATAAATGCGCAAAAAGAAAGACAGACAGACACAGAATGCTGTATATATGACATATCTCCTTAAAAAATACCTCTTTTGCCCTATCATGACAGATACTGCACTTGATAATTTCCCTGTACTCTTCAAGTTCCTGTTGAAGCTTTTCGGTTATTGAAGAGCCCTCATTCTGTTCTTTAAGGCGTGAAAACTTTCTCCTAGCAACCTCCAGATCCTCCTCTGTTCTTTTCTTGGCAAACCTTAGTAAAAAAGATACAAGGTTACAACAGAAGTGTGAAAAAAACATTTGACAAAAATCGTATACATGACAGACTAAATACCTTTCTTTCTCAAGTTCTACTTGTAACTCCATACGCGTCACCCTATTACTACCAATTTTTGATTGCAATTCGACCACTGTATCCCTAATCTGTTGAGTTTGTCTTCTAATATCAGACAGCCTTCTTTGTGTATTTTCTGAAGTGACGGAACATTGAAGCTTATCCTCTGCCAGTCTTTGAAGCTGATCCGAACAAAACTTCAACTGCATACCATGTAAGGATAAGTAAGATTCCAAAGTCAAATCTGAAATGTAATTTAAGAATAAAATCAAGACCCAGCTACCTGGTCTTCAATTCTTGAAGCTTTAATATCATATAAATTCAGGGATGTGTTTGCTTGCTGGATATCTTGTTCAATTACTCGCTTCTCCATGAGCAAAGAATCCTGCTTCTGCCTTGCCCTTACACCCTCCAAAACAAGCTGCACCAATGAGACAAATCAATAAAAAAAATCCAAGTGAAAACATTATTATATTACCATACGGTTGATCTTCAGGAATATTAGAAAATGCTCAATGAAAATTAGATATTTTGTGTGTGTGTGTGTGTATATATTATAATTTGACCTTATCTTCAACTAATACAAAAACCCTTTCAAAGAAAGGTATTTGTAACATATTTTGACAATATTGTGTTAGAAAATCTAGTTTTATCTGCTGTAAGGAAAAGTCATATATAGGGTACAGAAAAGCAAGTTATTGATTGTCTTTTTAAAAAGCCTATGTAGGAGCAGGTTCTCCTAAGATTGAAAATGTCCTTTTTCCTCCTCTTGTACAATTTTTTTGTAATATTATGTGTTCTGGTACTAAATACAACTAACTAAAGCAAGCTAATCGAAATATCAAACACTTTGGTCTTAATTTGATAATAACTATGTTTGATCCTGTTGGAAGTCCCACATCGACTAGAGATAAGACTAATTCACAATATATAAGTGAGAGCAATCCTCACCTTACAAGTCAGTTTTGTAGGGTTGAGTTAGGCTTAAAACTCATTTCTAACATGGTATCAGAGCCAGGTTAAAGTCTATCCTAGCGAACTTTCTTGGACATTTTGTTCCACCCGATATCGGGCCGCTAACGGACCACCCACTAATTTCTTGTCCCACGCACGAGATGAATATACCTCGACGTGAGGGAGTGTGTTGGAAGTCCCATATCGACTAGAGATAAGACTAGTTCACAATATATAAGTGGGAGCAATCCTCACCTTACAAGCCGGTTTTGTGGGGTTGAGTTAGGCTTAAAACTCACTTCTATGATATCCCATTCAGTTTTATCCTCCAATCATCATTTTGGTACTATTTGTCTCTACCACCTATCCCAGCATCATTGGTGATTGACTGCTGCAGTCTGTTGCCGCCCAACCCTGTTGTTATCATCAGTGACCACTGCATCTGGTGCATCTCCTTGAACAACAGAAAACCCAACCAGTTTTGGAGACTAAAACCTCTTCACAAATTCCTATTCTTTTATACCCTTCCCTAAGGGCATTCAATCCACACATCACCTTCCACTATGGAGTGATGTCACAGTACCTCCAGGAGGTTTGCCAGCTGTCCCCAAGCCTTTTTAAGACTGACCTGCTGTTTTACCACGTTTGAGGAGTAGGTCAACATTCATCTTGTTTTATCTTTTGCTTCTCCTTCCCTCAAAAGAGAGAATGCTATTGCAACAGTAAGCAGGTTGCAATCCTAACCAGGTTAGAACAACTATATATTACTTAAGACAAATTTGAAAGGAAAAATGATGTAGTTCGGGTCACTTCAGTAGAACTATGGTTTGTTGGTCAGGTATACTATAATCACTGGGAGATAGATAATGGTGAAGTGCCATCTGATAATCACAAAAAGTGAAGAATGTTTATTTCTAATTTTGTGCCTTGCTATGCCAATAAGTGGAACCAAACATACGAGGGAACCCTAAAGGTGCAAAGTATTTTTGCCAATGATATTCAATGTTTATATGATTCTAACCAGAAGTTGGCTTCTCTCTTAAACGATTATAATCCGATTTCTTTTGTTGCCCTAGCCCAATCTACCGTACAAGAACTGAAGATGATTTGGGAAGCTCACTCACCGGAAAATAAAAAGAAACTGGAAAAGTTCCATATTAATGTGATTCCCAGGTAAGAATCCTGATTTTGATCATAATCGTGATCAAATTTTAACTAGTAATCAGGTTCCTTTTGCTTCTCCATTTCATAGACAAGGCTGGTGGTGCAAGCTACAAATTAGTGGGTTGGGTCATATTAGGGTTCTAGTTTTCTTTTACTCCTCTCCTGCTACTTTGTACTGTTGGGACTCGGTTTAAGTCCAACAACTTTTCTTTGTAAAGCATAATATATAATATAATGACAAATATTAAAAAATATTTAAAAAAAGTATATAATACGCTCAACTAATAATAATATTACAGTAAAAATATAAAATGTTATTCATAACATCATATAATATTGATTATCATGTTACTTATAAGTATATAAGTATTTTACTACATTTTTATTCGAAGTAAAATCTCACAAGTTTATAATGCTTCTACTCTATAGTTTGACAATCTTGGTTTCAGTAGCTTGCTCAGCAAACTGAGAGTAGCAACAAGTTCTCTGATGTAACATTCAAAATAGTTAATGAAATCATCTTTTTCTCTTAGAAATTATCTTCACCCTTTTCTTTCCAACTCTTAACATGTTAATAGCTACATTACAAGCAATACTTTGAGAGCGGAAGTTGATATATGATATCATAAATACTAAAAAGTACAGTATACATGTGAGAAGATATATTTTTTATTAAGATGAAAACATAATGTTTCGAAAACGTAGTGTGTGAAAATATACCACATGCATTTAAGTCATTTAATCGAAGATATATACAATTTAAATAATATTTTGATACTAAAACATTCACCAAACTCGTTATTATATAGGAAATAAGCAAAATTGTGCAAAGATAGTATAACATTAGACAGCACTCCATTCAGACAGAACAAAGGGTCATATCTAAAATATAAATAAAATGAATGCACTTGACAGCTTAAAAAGAAAAGTCTTGTCCGGCACTAAAGCTGTATTACATACACACATAACACATTCATACATACACATACACAAAGGACAATGAGTATACTGAGAAAAGAAAGAACAGACTGTGTCTATTGATGACAGCAGGCTACAGACATTAACTGAGGGGGAATTAATTTCAGGGAAAGCTCTAGAAAACAACAACTGTGTAT
>Ga0099823_1005771_pt1 | contig 12409 bp, 9 predicted proteins | sample CowpearedBW_FD_76831 | JGI IMG/M metagenome (GOLD analysis project Ga0099823, IMG submission 76831) | Root nodule microbial communities of legume samples collected from California, USA - Cow pea red BW | ecosystem: Host-associated > Plants > Roots > Nodule | place: USA: California | collected... | reverse complement strand
TTACATGATTATAATACTTAGATTAATAAAATTAATTTAAAGAAGATTCAACCACTCGTATTACTACTACTATTTTCGTGATTTGGCATATTTTTGTTATTATTTATGGTTTTTTTATACAAGTAAGAAAGAAGTAAGTATTTTTGTTAACCAAACAATAAAAATAGACCACTGTATTAATAACAAATTTGGTATACCTTTCATTATTTTAAAATAATTTGTTAAGATATTTATTCTTCTTGCAAGTTGGTACTTTTATTGATATATTATTAATAGAAAGTATAAGTAAAACATTGGTTAAATTATGCTTTTATCCTCGTTTGGAAAATTTTAATCTTAATTAGGACCATATTTTGAGAAATTAAATACAGATATTTTTCATGTGATGGATCAGTGCTAGTGTAATTTTTAGTAGATTATAACTAGTAACAAACGATGTATTCAAAATAGTGCATTACAAAATGTGTAAATAATAATACTTTAAATTCATTAGTAAAAAGAGTTATTTATTAAATTATGATTAGTTTAATATAATTTTCACCAAAACCATTTAACTCTATAAATATATTTTAAATAAACTTAAAATATTTTTCAGTAATTAAAATGGATTAACTTAAATATTTTCCTTATTCTTGAAAAATAGTTATTTAATTCTTATATAAAAAAAAATAAAGTTTTCAGAACATCTTACTAGTCTTGTTTGTTAAATAATACTGTAACATGTTTTAAGCTTATAAAAAATTAAGTGTATTTATTTAAATTTTTAACAACTTTTATGTTAAAGAAGATCAATTTGTTAACAATGAAGGCCTCTTACTGTGTAAAATAATGAAGTAAATTATCTACCAAAGCCGTGTTGAGAATTCGTACAACAATCAAATGAGATGTCTAAGAAAATGAAACAAGTATCAGTATTTGGAAAAATAAACAAAATTCTCAAACTCTCTATATCTTATCATAATACATGTCTTCCCATGAACTCTTAATTTGGAAAGTTCATATCAAAGAAATCTGAAGCAGAAGAACCCCACATGCGTCACCTTCTGCAGCTTGAGGATTATCTTAGATAACAAAGGGAAAACCTCATACTGAGAGTGTAAATTGTGAATGAAATCTGCAGTTTCAAATTTGATCAATGGAAAATTTTCATGCAGTGCCAAGGACACGAACGTGATAGGGTGGTCCACGACAGAAAATTGGCTCAGAAGCCGAGGTGGTTTTGGCACGAGCACGAAGAATGTCATTTGCATCCTCAATCACTGCTGCAGCAAGTAGTGTATACTCTCCAGGGACAAGAAAATGAAGGCAGAACGAGTGTCTGATTTGTTGAAGTGGGGGAATTTCCATGGCAATGTCACTCAGAACACCTGAAAAAGAGAGATTCAGGCAAGCAAATACAGTGACACCAATTCAAATGCATGCTGATTAGAAAAGGCAGTCATTAACTTAAAAAAGGTTTAATACTTATTAAGTCTCTACAAATTTTTCAAATTCTAATTTTAGTCCTGAATTTGTCTTAACGTTAAGTCTGTGTTAAGTGATAACGTGACAGCTACTAATATTTTTTGGATAAATTATGTTTGTAGTCCTTCATCATTTTAAATAATTCAACTCCATTAACTTTTTGTTGACCAATCTTGGTTCCTTATCTTTTCATGAAATTAAATTTTACTGCAGTCTTAGTCTCAACTATATTTATCATTGATTTTGGATTTCCCATCATCTATTAAGACTAAAAGCAATGAAAATCATAGTTAAGGGAATAAGATTGGTAAAAAGATTGTTGAATGATTAAAAGTGAATTTCATATAAAGATTAAAGGGAATTTTTTGAAAAGATTAGAGACTGAAACATAATTTAGCCAAAATATGTATGTAGTTGTCACGTCAGAAAAATTGATGAGATGAGATGGCACCTGACACGGTTGATGCCGTGACTATCAAGTCATCACTTAACACTAATACTACCGACGGGAACTAAAATGCTAATGGAAGAAAATTTCATGAACAAAGAACTGTAGGGATTAAAATTAGAATTTTAGAAAAGTTTAGGGACTAAAAAACTTAATAAACAAGGAATTACCCGTCCATAGAACAGTCGCTTTGGTACCATCTACACAATTTTCACCGGCTACATCTCTGCATGTAATATTAAGACTCAATTTGAGCATATCTTTAGTATTATTACGAACCACAACTTCCATTGCTGTCATTTCATGAGCAATCACGGAACCTTTGGAAGCAGCAGATTCAGATTCTTTATCAGGATCAGCTGTTCTTGATTCAGAACCATCTCTAACAAGCCTGAAGCCAAACGTCAATGGATCTGGAAGTAAAACATCCATGACTGATGTTTGGAGAGCAGCCTGGATAGCTTCTTTGATATTTAACTCCCCAGAGCTATTCCGTCCTGAATGCCATCGAACCTTAATCCTAGATATAAGGTTCTTGATGCAAGCATTTAGTTCAGCTTTGGTGTTCTTCTCTGAGAAGGATGCATTTCTTCCTCCATTCCCATCTAAATGGGTATCCTTCATAAAAAAGGAATCGTCAAGAACGGGTAATTTAAAATGCTCAAGAGGCACTAGAACCCTCGCTGAGCAATCTCTATCAATTCTTGTTTTAGGATAGACAAATTCAGTTGCACCCTGATCAGCAAGATGGTTGTTCTCACTGCTTGAGTTCTCCAGTTTGACAGAGACATTGATTTCAAACACAACATCAGTTGGATTAGATAACTCAAGTTCAAGGAATCGCAGCCCCCAACTTCCTCTGAAAGGATCTATTTTCACCAATCTGTCCATTTTTGTCTCTGAGTTAACATTTTCATCAGTAGACTTATTATTTACATCATCCAACTTCGGAAGACTTTCACCAACATGAGCAGGAAATTCCATTGAAAGAAGCTGAGCCTTCACAAAGGACAAGCCCTGCAAAACACAAATCTGCAGAGGAACAACAAGCCTTCTGCCAGGGGGCACAGTAGATCCATTCGTGGTAGTTTCTTCAGAGGTTTTCGTCGGACCTGAAATAGAAAAACAGCATTGGTTGCATATATAAAGGATTTCACACAAGATAATAATGGTCCTGGCAACATATGAAGCTACGAAATGAGAAAATGACACCATGAAAATCATTAAAAAGCATATATCTGCTCAATACATAATCCCAGTGCGCCATGAGATGGGAGCTTTTGTTAATTACAGAATAGCATGCAAGTAAACAATGACATTGGTATAATAAAAGGGAAAAGTGTGAAGACAAAGAAAATAAAAAAGGGGAACAAATTTAATTAAATATCGCAATCCAGAAATTAAAAAGGTTTGATCTTAATGTATTCCAGTGTAAACACTGCAGATTGAACAGATAAGCTAATCCAGAGGAAAACATGAAATATTACTGCTTGTAATTGAAGACATTACCAGCATAGTGGATCAACAGCGATGGGCTGCTTCCATCTTTGGAATGCCTCAAATTGTTCCCTGAGACAGTCTTCCCTGCACCAGCATCTGCATCCAGCAAGCCAACCTGCCAGGCTCTCAAGGTCACAGGGAATGTAACTTCTGCTCCAGGTCTCAGAGGGAGGCAAGATTTCAAAGTTTCGGAAGAATATGAAATTACAGAATCTTGATTTTTTCCAGACAGTGAAATATGGGCCTGCTCAATTGGAACAGTACCTGCATTAGCCAGGCGAATCCACACATCCCGAATTTCTCCTTCATATAAAATGATGGCTCCATCACCTCCAACAACATGTGATACCAATAATGGAAGTGGTGGTACTACAGAAATATTAGGCACAGACACATTTTTCAACTTTGGAGATCCACAGCATCGAAAAGGGTCAGAAAGAACCAGCCCTTGTGAGGCCCCAAGAAGCAGATTGTCAACCTCTTTAAACAGATGTTCAGTAATAACACCAAAACAGTGAACAATGCACCCAGGAATTGAAACTGGTCCCACTGATGTTGGAATACCAGATAAGGTGATCACTTTTGAAGAATTTGGTAGAAGGCTTACACTTACGGGGAAAGCATCAAAATTTCCAGAATGCACGGATAGATAGATGCTATCAACCCTTAAATCAAAGCCACATGGGTTTGCCAATTCCACCAAGACCTCAACAGGTTCTCCAACAATCCAAATAAGCTCATGCTTCTTGACATTGTTAGTCTCTCCTTTACTGAATGGTGTATAAATGAAAGGCCCAGAAGGAGCAGCACCAGCCCACCAATCTTCTCTGGCAGAACTGCGCTTTATTATGTCTACTTGTGTTGGGTGGAGAGGAAATGAATGCAGCCTGGAAGCAATTAGTAATCAAGTTGCTCTTTTGTTAGTTTTCCAAATTTTGTGACTCAAGAAATTAGTATTTGAAAAACTTAATAATGATCCCTAAGCAGAAAACAATGATAAAGATTTCCCACAGGAAAAAGTTAAATATCTCAGGATTCTGAAAACCCATTTTATTGTCATACATTTTTTCTAATGCTATCATAGCAATTTAGTTATTTCATTCAAGACAACACTTCAATCATTGTCCTTAGCTCTCAAAAATACCTATTTGATATGACAACATAAACAGAAAAATATAAACGCATTGATGAGGGAATATTCAACACCATATATCGGATGAGTCAAAATACAGTAAAATGGAATGAAGTTCAAGTTTTGATAGGGAATATTCAGAAAAAGGTAGTTATAAGCAGCTATTCAAATAAATGTCAGTCACCATTAACTCTAGCTTCATTTTGCGTAAGCACAAATGAGCTACCATTAAAAGGATTATGACACTACGATTTAATCATGATATACCCCAACAATGCTAAAAATGACTTGGTGGTGATTGTTATCATCATTGTTGTCATTGTTGTTTTATGACTTAAACATGATAAGAGTTGTGGGAAAAGAAATCTTTAACCAAGTAAATACCTCACAAAGGGTAAAGCAGGATCAGCACAGCGAGTTCCTGGTGGCAGCCTGTCAGCTGAATTTGAAAGTGCATTAGCAAGGCCATTTTGCCCAGCAGGTGTTATTAGAGGATAGTAGGATCTAAGGAGTCGGGCTGCTGCACTCCACGCAGTGAGAGGATCACCAGCACGCACAGCAGAGAGTAGAATTTCTCTTAATACAACCATCTGGAGGGTACTCCACTGAGACTCAAATAGTGAGACTGCTGATTGGTGGTTTGTTTTCCCACTATCAGCATGATTTGATACAATTCCATTCTGCAAAGATGCAGCAACTTAAGTTCTAATTTTATAAATGCGCAGCTTGTCAATAATAAAAGTCATTTCAACTATCAAATTTGTTTGAGCTCTGATTTTAGTAAATGTTTTTATACTAAACTTTATATTTGGATTATTTGTGCTACCCACTAAAAAATTCAAATACAAAATGCCAATAGGAAAACTCAGTGTGCACAAGTTATATGGAAGCACATATATTCAAATAAAAAACGCTAATGCCATATAGTTGACAAACTAGCTACACAAGATATAAATAATTCAAACTCAGATAAATCCTTTCAAGACCAAACGTTATAACATCTTTGTATATGTTTCCACTGTGATGATGGACTTTTACTCTTCTCACCATAAATTCACAAAACAAAGCACTATATTTTTTGACACATGAGATATAGATCAATGCTCAAAATGCTTTTCTATTATTATTATCCTGGCTTCAATTTTTATTTCATTCCTAACCACCACCAGAGCAATGCAAGAAAATATTTATGAGCAGTAACAACCTAGACAAGGGGTCAGGTTAGTCAAACCAACTAGAGAAAAGAGCCGGCAACATTTTAAGCTCTTACAGAATGGTTTATGCCTAATTCAACATTACAAAACAAGCTTAAAGGTGAAGATTGCCACCATTTATATATTGTATTTTGGTATCTCTACTAGATGTGAGGCTTGGGTTTTTCCTAATAAAAAATGATCTAGATTCAACTCAATATTACAACAAAACTAGCTTGTAAGGTGAGAATTGTCATCAGTTATATACTGTATTTTGAATCTATTTCTAGACAACGTGGACTTGGGTTTTCCCAAACCTAAGAAAAAAAAACCAAAATCACATCTAAGCAGTAATGCAATATCATCATAGCGACTAATAATTATAGCATGCATATATTTCAAGCATAACTTTCTGCCCAATGCATAAATTAATTATAGCATGCATATATTTCAAGCATACCAATTGTCATAACAAAATTTGGTGTTCTGATTGGTTAGGCTCGGTAACTCACACTGTGCAAAGAATGATCAGAGATTGATGATCTACTTTGAACATGATAAGCTTTGGTCGTCATTGCCAAAACTTGCATAGCACTAATTGCAGCCAATCTATTTTCTTGCTGCAGATATAACTGTGCAACCTGCCTTGAGAAAAATGCAGCTTTTCTATGGTATCCCAGACTTCCATACAGACGAGCTATTTCAATATATAATATGAGCCTATCACTTGCGTCAATTAAAGATTTAGCACCATCTGCAGCTGTGGTCAACAACTCCACCACCTCCTTGGCCAGCTCTCTCCTTTTAATTGAGAGAATTTAGATAACTTGAAGTAAAATAATGAAAACAAGAATATTGCTTTATGAAATACAGCACCTCAAATTTCTTTAAATTTGTGTATACAATGGCAAAGATAATCAGATTATATCTCAACTGTTTTTATTAATCGGACTCATTGCTTTTGCAAATTTAATTTGTGAAGCATAAGCAGATATGTTGATCTAAATTCTAAAAGCCAAAGAAATGACCAGCAAAATTCAGGTCAGAATAAACATGGTGCATAATCTTTATTCAAAAATACTCTTAGCTGTACCTATTATTCACAACACATCAACATAGTTCAGTTATCCCATAGCACATTTAATTTGTGAAGCATACAGATATGTTGATCTAAATTCTAAAAGCCAAAGAAATGAACAGCAAAATTCATGTCAGAATAAATATGGTGCATAATCTTTATTTAAAAATACTCTTAGCTGTACCTATTATTCACAACACATCAACATAGTTCAATTATCCCATAGTAAAAGCACAGAAAAGAATGTACCTGCAAAGAAACCTTGCTAATTTCAAAGTAGCTTCAAGTTCAAAAGTAAGGGGAGAAACTCTGCATAAAAAGATTAAAAACAATTAAGATTGACAACCAGTAGTATTTGGAATAAACAGCGAGAGGTATAAATACAAAAGATTAATATAATTAGAGAAAGCACAATTATGTTCACTATCACACTCAAAGCGGAGCCTCTTACCTCTGAGCATTATCTTGTGACTTCTTGTAATTCACTATCACACTGTTATAACGATATCTAACTTCTTCTTTCAGTGCTGAATCTTTTTGGCCCATTCGGTCAATCTGGTACAATAAAATAAATTAATTAAAAGATAGAGATGTGAATGCAGGCAAAAGTCACACTGCCCACTTATCAGGATAAGTAAGTTACCATATATCTACCATCTTATTCTTTCCCTTGCATTGTCACTACCTCATTTTATAAAACTATTAAATTATTTATTTATTTTTAAGTGAAGACGGCCATAGGTACTATGCATGCTATGTCATAGTAGCTCTAGAAACAACAGTAGCGCCTAAGTTTAGCTTTAGATTCAATAGAACTGCAACTCTCTAAATAATAAATCAATAACCAAATTATATCAGACATACATCATTTCCAAGTTCAACTAATTTTGACCTTTAATCTTACACCCTAACAATATATATCTATCCATAATCCCGAGAAAACAAATGTCAGAAAGATTCATATGAATGTCTTCTGCACATCTCATTCTTCTGTTTCAAGGACTAAGATAAATATCTTATTTAATTTGAGTGCCAATGAGGACAAGGATTTTAATCATTAGTGCGTTTTCTTTGGCACTATGGCCCACTAACTAGCTGATACTTTATAATTACTTAGATAGTTACAAAATGAATACTTCTGTTCTGCTAACATTGCATGCAACTGAATAAGAAATAAAGCACTAGTAACACAGTTAATTCAAGTAGGTAGATCAATAATATACGATTGCCAAAGTGCATGATCTTCAATCAGTTTTAAAAATTAAAACTAATCATAAAAAGAAGTTCTAATTTTCAGACAGATGACACGTACAATCAACAAACCAAAGCGAACGAAGTCCCATAAAATACACAACACATAGATTGCATGACCATACAGGCCATAACGTTTAATATCAAATAAAACAATAATGAAAGGAGAAGAGGAGAAAATACCAGCAAGGCACAGACACTACCCTCCAATGCTCCAGCATACCAGAAGTAATCACCAGTTAACCTGGAAAGTTCCAATGCAGTAGAATAATGGGCATTGGCGTCCACAGGGGACCCTGCCAGCAAACAGTAATCACCAATGGTCTTCTGGGCACGCCCTAGCCTTCTCTTTTTGGCCTTGATAACCTGCAGTCCACAACACACTGGAGCATGAACCTAACCGAACTAAACCACAGCAGAAACAATCAATCTAAAACAAAAGCAAATAGTTTTCACATAACACCACTAAAAATACAAAAAAATAAAATAAAATCAGGACACCTAAACATGAACACCTCCTCTGAGCTGAGACTAGCTTGAGAATCTAAAGGCGTCTTGAGAATGGTTCCGGAAGATTCTGCCTGAAGCACCCATTTCTCAAACTCCATAAGCAGTGACGCAGCAATCTCTTGCATCATAGTGTTCAAGTGGAACTCCAATGTAGGACGATCTGCAGGAGGAAACAACCTCAAATTTCCCCCTTTCTTACTTCCTTCCTCAAGCTACAAAACCAAAGATGAAAAAAAAAAACTATAAGGCCATTCCATTTTGATTCCTTTCTTCACTAAATAGCAAAAAATAGAGAAATTAAGGAAAACATAAAACTACAAGATTGTTTCTTTTCAGTCCATTTATTCACTAAATTGCTAAAACCAGAGAAAAAAACTACATAACCATTATTCAGTCCATTCCTTCAATAAAAATGACAAAAATAGAGAAATAAAACTATAGGACTACTACTTTGAGATCCATTCCTTCACTAAATTACAAAAAAAAAAAGGAAATGCAAGATATAAACATGCAAGACTTTTTCTTCAATCCATTTCTTCAGTAAAAATTGACAAAAACAGCAACTTAAGAGAAATATAAACTACAGAACTTTTTCTTTGGTCTTTTTCTTCATTAAATTGCAAAAAAACAGCGGAAATAAAGTGAAAAAACCGACAGAACCTTTATCTTCTTTGATCCATTTCTTCACTAAAATGGCAACACAGGGGAGATTAAAGTTAAAAGAAAAAACATAACAGTTTTGTTCCGATCCAGTTCTTTACCATATCACGAAAAACAGAGGAAATTACGAAAAAACCTATAACATTGTTTCATCTTGTTTATCGAATTGCCAAATAAACGAAATTAAAGTTATAAAATCCTGTAAGACAGTTCGTTTTTTCTGATCCATTCCTTCACTGGGAAATTAAACCAAAGAAATATTACGTTATTATTTCATATTTTACCCATTTCTTCACCAACTCGCCACGAAAATAAGAAATTGAACAGGAAAGCGAAGCACGACCTGCGAATCGTTAGGGCAGAAGGCGAAACAGCGCTCAACGAGGGAAGAGGGGAAGGACTTGCAGACATTGGTGAAAAGGTCGACGGCAGCATCGAGATCGGGGGAGGAAGGACAGTGGACGATGCCGACGACGCCGAGAGTTTTGCGGCTCGACTGAAAGTCCTCCCAGGGGCTGGGCGGCGCGCCGCCGAGGACAAACTTGAAGCGGAGGGAGCCGGAGTCCCAGGGCTGGACGGCGAAGGGGGACTTCTGGTGCTCGGTGTAGAAGGAGCTGATGGCGGAGAGCGGGATCGTGTGCAGCGGGAGCAGCATGCAGTAGTAGTCCCGCAGCACGTTCGACGGCACCGCTCCTACCGGAACAACTGCCACCTGAATCATCGCCGATCCTTCGATGCTAACTTCCGGCTCCATTGCGATGGTGGTGTTTGGTTACTTCCTCTTTCCGAACCAACTTCGCTGCGGAATAATAACCAACAACATCTCAGAAAACTTGAAATTACTTCTATATCCTCCTAAATTTTGCTATATACCTTACAATGAAAATTAATAAGTAAAGAACTTTAATATCATAAGATAAGATTATAAAAATTTAAATATTAGATTAGTTACTAGAAAATTAAAATACACGATTTTAAGTTTTTGTATTTTTTATATTTTTGTACTCGGTGTTTCTCCACCTTCGAACTTAATGACTGTTTTGCCCTCGTCTTGTTCTTTAAGGGGTTTTTCGTAGTAGTGTCGAAGTTTGTTTCCCTATAAATTTCACTCTCATGTCAGTCTCTGTAGAGCGCGAAATTGCGTCCTTTCGGGATTCTGAGATTCGAAACAATCTTCGAAGAGTTCTCGAGTCATGCTCTAAAGTATGATCACTCACCTTTTTTTCAGGAAATTTGATTTTGTGAAATTTATTTATTTCTGTTTGTGTATAATAATAACTCTTGCAAATATTATTGGTATAGATTATTGTTTTTGCTGTTAATTTTTAAAATGAAAGCTTGATACTCTTAAAAGGAATGCTTATGTTTGTGATGTTTAGAGTTGAAAGGATACTTGTTTACTAACATGGTGATGACTGTCATGATGTTTTATACTTGGTAGTTGGTTGAGGCTGGAGATTTTCATGAGTCTGAAAACACGGTTTCGGAGCTTATCAAGTTTCTTGATTCTGTTTATGATGGTGCTGTGTCTGATCCAGATAGTGAACGTGCTGAGAATGAAGCATTTGAAGCTATATCTGAGATCCACAGATATATTTGTTCTCCTTCCCTTGACCAGGTGGGTGAATTTTCGCATTCGAGCTTTTTAAGTTTTCTTGTTTCATATCAGCCTCAGCCACCGCTTGGATGTATTTCTTTATCAGTTTTAGGAGGAGAAAAGAAAAAATGCGTTGAGTTTTTTAAGCTACTACTATTGCACTTTAGCTTTTAGAGAAGCTAATTTAAATGAGCTTCAATGAAAGGTAAGTGCATAAGTTGATTTTATCTTATGTGAGAAACTTAATTCATTTTATCTTCTTATTTTATAAAGGTTTGTGTGGAGAGATTTATTCAATTACGTCCTTTGAAAAAATAAAGAAAAAAGAAAAATTTAGAGACATGAAAACACGATTCCCTGCAGTCAACAACTTGGAACCATTAGATGAAGGTCAGATGACTTGAGTCATTCAATTTCCATCCAATGGTTTCTTTACACTGGCTATGTGGAAAAGCTAGCAGCACTGAAGCTGGAACCATGGGAGGCATCTAGTTATACTTTTATTCAAGAACCCTTTTATGGGACTAGAAATGGGAGATTAATAATTCTATGGAAAACCATGTTATTATTTGTATCATATAGTCTTTCGAGCTCACAGTTTAGTGTAAAACTAAGAATGTGATGTTGATTGTTTGGTGATGTGACAGGAAGTTGTTGATGCCCTTTGCTTTGAACTGCCAAAGGCTGTTTCAAAGTTTGTGAGGATTTCAAGTAGATTTTTGGACATGGCAACTAGCATCATCGATCATTTTATAGTGAAATGTGGTCCAAGGGATATGCTCTCAATTCTCTGTAATGTGAGTTTGTTTTTATTGTGAGTAAATACATATTAGCACTTCCAAGACACACAATTTCACTTTAATACTCCCTTGCTAGTTGACAATACTATTACCTATTGGATGTTTGTTGAACAAATTTCAATGGAGAATCCAAATTAAAATATATAATGTGGAAGACACAGTTACCATCGAAACCTCCACATTTTCTGATAATCCTACATCTCATTCCACATGATGTATCTTTGGCTTGAGATCCATTTCCTTCCCTCTTTTTGACAGCCCATCACTTAACCCTCACACCTCCTACTCACTTGTATTGTTCACTTCCTGCTGGACCTTAGTCCTTCCTTACTCAGTTTGAAATATTCACTTTCTATCTGATGATCTTCTATCCAAAAGAAAACTCAAATTTCCTCATAATAACATCATAGTTTTCATGCAAAGAACTACATGTCAGTGACAGAGTGACATTTAATTGATCTATTTTTTGTTAATATATTGATCATATGCTTCTGTTAATGTAATTGAGCAGACATTAGGTTATTCAAGTAAGATCACCAAGGCTGCCAGTTACATTGTCCCTCCGTTATCAGGGATCTCAAAGGGTAATTATTGCATTGACCTTTTAATCGATGGATAGAATACAAAACTGTAGTCTCTGTTCAATGAATGAAAGATGGAAGCAATTACCTTGTTAATTCTCTTCCAATGTAGAGCATGTAAATCACTTGGCACTGGATTCATTTCATGAACTTATTTTTTGGGTTTGGTTTTGTTGAATCTTAGTTGCTCTGTGC
>Ga0099823_1005769_pt1 | contig 12410 bp, 4 predicted proteins | sample CowpearedBW_FD_76831 | JGI IMG/M metagenome (GOLD analysis project Ga0099823, IMG submission 76831) | Root nodule microbial communities of legume samples collected from California, USA - Cow pea red BW | ecosystem: Host-associated > Plants > Roots > Nodule | place: USA: California | collected... | reverse complement strand
ATAAATTAATCTTAATTTTAGTAAGGAAAATGGTTATAATGATTTGATTGAATTGAAAAATATGTGGATGATAGAAGTCCACTTGTACCAAAAATATAATGAAATGAAAAATGGTGCAAACATTTTCTGGGACAAAGGCTGCAAGTGACACCCCCACTTCGTAATGTCCTACTACGCACGCCTCATGCTTTTACACGTGCTTGAATCCTCATAGCCTCTTCTCAACTATAAATAGCATGCATCCTCATAGCCTCTTCACACAAAAATTATCAACCACTTAAGCTAACTCATCAACCCTAGTTTTTCATTAGTTGTGAACTTTTTATATTGATCCTTGGCATTGGCAATGGCTTCTGCTATGACTACGAGGGTTTTGGCTCTTGTTGCTTTGGTTGTTGCAATCAATGGCATAGTGTGTGAAAGTAGAGTGGCAAGAAAGGACCTGGGGTTGGACCTTGGTGGGTTGGGAATTGGGGTGGGTGCTGGGGTTGGAATTGGCCTCGGTGGTGGTGGTGGTTCTGGTGCAGGTGCAGGCTCGGGCTCTGGCTCTGGTTCTGGTTCTGGCTCCGGCTCTTCATCTTATTCAAGTTCTGGTTCTTCTTCTTCTTCATCAGGATCAGGGTCCGGAGCAGGTTCCGAAGCTGGTTCCTATGCAGGGTCCCGTGCTGGGTCAGGGTCCTCCAGAGCGGGGTCTGAAGCAGGTTCATACGCAGGGTCTCGTGCAGGTTCAGGATCTTACGGTGGTAACGGAAAGTAAAGTGATGCTGATGCATGAGAGTTAAGTATATGAGATGGTGAAAGGAACATGTTAGTGTCAAAAAAATAAGCTTATGTCTCCTTTGCATGTGTCTGTCTTTTCTTTTTCTTTTTTTGTCTGTTGTTACTGCTATGTTCAATATATACGTGTCATATTGAAGTAACAGACCTGTTACTTATTAAGTATGGCTAAAATTTGTAGTGCTTGTCCAATCATCATTAGTGTGAACTTAATATTTTACTTTATAATAAAATAGTTTTTAGATTAATTAATAGATACACTTAATTTTCATTTTTAAGGATCATTAAGCTCTCTTGATCTCAACCGATCCTTAGTATTGCAATTTTGTCTCATTTTCATTAGTATATATTAAATAAGGATTTTAACATAAAATATAATATTATGAAAACTTTTCAGAACTCACACTTTAAAGGAAATTAATTTTACTATAGATATAATTTTAAAACATATATAAATTTTAATTAGAGATAGAGGTATTATATAATTGGTTCTAAATTAGACTATCTCACACATCATCATCCCGACTTTGTTTATTTCAAAAAATGAATTTAAAAAAGACCAAATAAATGAATTTGAAAAAATAAAGAAAGAATTATGATGTTGTTTATATTTAGAGATAGATATGTGAAAGTAATTAAATTTAATAAATAAAAAAATTTGATGAGATGTGATAAATAAAAATATATATTTTAATAGATAAAAGCAATTACATATTTACTTTTCAAAATACCTGCAACACATAATACAAACAACGCATAAATTCGCTCAAAGTATCAACTAAACTATTCGCTATCGGCTTGAATAGTAAATATGCATGAAAAAAAATAAGATTTAATCATGTCTTTAGTCCCTATTTTCGTAATAATATTTTAATTTGGTATCTCTATATTTTTTTATGTCTCAATTTGGTCATTTCCGTTAGTGGTACAAAAACACCGTTAGAGGGGTGTCACGTGTTAGTTCCTGAATATTTTAACTTTTTTATGATTTTTTTAATTTAAAAAAAATAAAAAATTTGTCACGTGTCAATGACACGAGTGTCACTTATATGTCACGTGTCATTTCCACTTTTTCAATTTGGACCCTTTATTTTAATGTTTGTCTCAATTTAGTCCCAATATTTGTAAAAATTAATCAATTTTGTCTCTCTCCAAATTGAAATCAAATTTAATTTCTATATAACTGTACACAAATATTTCTATCAAAATTAATATTTCAAGTAAATATTTTTAACAAAATTAAGTTTATTTAATTAATATTTTAAATTTAACTTTATTTAAAATTGTTTTAAAGTTGTTAATAGAAAATAATATTAATAAAAAAATCATAAATTATATTGATATTTTATTACATCGTACCTTAATATTGTTTTTTTATTTGAATTTATATTTCAAATAATTGTATATTTTTTAAATGTGTAAAAGTCAATAATTTGTACACAAATGTTTGAATTGGTGTAAAAATAACAATTATAAAAATTTTAAAAATAATTTTTAACTAGTTCATGTAACAATGAAAAACATATAAATTTAAAATTTGAAAACAATTTTAAGAAAAGTTGAATGTGAAACACAAATTTAAATAAACTTAGTTATGTTAAAAATATATAATAAAAATATCAATTTGAATAAAAATATCAAATTTAATAATAAAATTATTTGTATAACATTTATATAAAAATTAATTTTTGTTTCAATTTGGAGAGGAAAGAAATTGCATTATTTTTACAAAAATAGCGACTAAATTGAGACAAAAATTAGAACACAAGGACCAAATTGAGAATGAGGAAATGACATCTGTCATAATACTGACACGTGGCATTATTACTATCACGTGGCATGATGACAGCTTGACACGTGGCAATTTTTTTATTTAAAAAAAATCAAAGAAATAAATAAATAATAAAAAAAATCAAAAAATCTAGGAACTGACACGTGGCACCCTATTTAACGTTGTTACTATACCACTAACGGAAATGACTAAATTGAGATTAAATTTCTCAAAACAGGGACCAAATTGAGATTTTACTATGAAAATGGGGACCAAAGGCATAATTAAACATAAAAATAACACAATATGATGTTTTGTGTTCCTTTTTATTTAAATTTTGATCTGTTTTTTACTATATTAAAATCATGTTATAAGTTCTCTTATTATTTTAGATATCTTATCTCAATATATTACATAAATAATTATTATAAATATTTGTTTAAATATAACCAGTTCATTATAGAACTTATTTTAGATATTGTCGCAACCAGAATCGGGAGGGGACGACGAACCAAAAAAGAAAACGAGTTTGTAAATAGATTTGAAGTCGCCACCATAGTTATTCTAGAAAACCATACAAATAAGACAAGTTTGCGAAAAACCGAATTTTGAATCCGGAAGTTGGTTACACGTAGGGAAGGTGTTAGCACCCTATCGCGTCCGCCCAAAGGTAGTACCTTTAATTAAATGAGCAAAGTTGAGGTGGTTTTCAAAATGTTAATTTTCTCCAAAAATAATGAGACAAATAATACTAAAAAGAAACAAAAATATTTTTTTTAATTTTTGAGCCCGACAAGGATTTATCTTGGTCCTACGTATTCTCACTTAAAGTGAGAAATCAGGATTACGTAATTCTTTAAAAGATATTTGGAAAACAATTGAGAAAATGATTTGATTTTTTGAAGATGAACCTGACAAAGACTGACCTTGCTCCTACATATCTCAGTGTGGAGAATGAATCAAGGATTACATAGTTCTAAAAAAAGACTATTGTTTGTAAATGTTGATGTTTTTATATTTTGAAAATTTATATTTTTGGTATTTTTAAATTACTTGAAAATATGTATCATACGACGCGGACAAACACTAAAAGATAAAGAAAACTATGGCAGACACATTAAAGTGAAAAAACATTTTATCATTTTTTTTTAGATTTTTTCTATCTTTTGTAATTTTCAAATATTTTTGTTATTTTTTTTAGGAAAAAAGATTAAAAAGGTGAAATTTATTTAAAAAGGATAAAAGTGAAAAACAATGTGGATGCATGAGTAATGTGCGAGATGCATGAAGTAAATGAGGTGTGTTCATTAAAAGATGGGGTGCAGTAAGTAAAAGGTGAAAATAGAGTAAAAAAACAAGAAATGTGTAAATTGTGAAAATTGTGGTGCAGATAGCAAATACAATCAGACCCAAAACAAGACCAGCAAAAACATGGGGTGCGAGATTAGCAATTATGGAGGTGTGGAAAGAAGTTTCTAAAGCAAAGGAGGGTGAAAGAAAAGAGTTAAAGGTGCGGGAAGTAAAGAAAGAAAACAAGCCCAAAAATGACAATAAAACAGGATGCTGCACAAAGAAGAAATACACAGCATGCCACATAGATAATGGAGATGCAGAGATTGAAAATAGGGGTGCACGAAGGAAACAGATCCAATAAAATTGAAAGGGTGTGGAAGAAGAGAGAAAAGGAGGCAAGCCCAACTCCTTTCTTCTCAAAACAGAGACCACGAGCTTTCCTAATTCCCTCTCACGCACGAAACCAAGATCAACAACAACCATCATCAACGCCGCACCCATTCTGGCGGATCAGGGACGCCGGCGATGACGCCGACCACCACTAACGGGCACCACATCTCTTTTTTCCTCCTTCTCCAATGCACGAGACCCTTCCCCATTGCCTCGAGCCACCAAGATTCCAGCAGCAGGTGCCGCTGTCGCAAGTCCCACGGCCGGCGAGACACGTCGTCTCGACGCCAGTCACCACCGGAAGCATCGCCGACGAGAACTCAACTTCGCGAATTGTCTCTCTTCTCGTTTCTTCTCCCGCGCAAGATAGTCCTTGTGTTGGAGTCCGCACCACCGTGCCTTACTGTTGCACCTTCAACTGTGATCGGAGTTCCGATCACTCACTAACAAAGATAAAATCAGACAATCATAATTATTTTAAGTAGCATAAAAGGAAACTATTTAGCAACAACATAAGCACCACTAATTTACACTCTATATCAATCATATAGACATACCACAAATCTCAGAAATGAAAATACAATGCTACATTCAATACTACATTAGTATAATACAAACATTCTGTCAAACATATTCATAATTTTTACCACAATATTCCAAATTTACAATTTTTAATCTCTTTTAAACTAAAGTGTTCAATTACTTAAGGCTTACAAGGAAAAGTTATTATACCACACCAAAAACATTCAATCCTACAAATCCAAATAATAGTTTTACCATAATATAACTTCACAGTCACGCATATTTCTTTATCATCTTATAGGTTAACTCTTCCATATATAATTAAGGTATTTCACACTAATACATTATCAAACACACTTAAGTATCAATTTTTCAAGTAAGTCAATCTCTCTATAATCACATTCATACTCATCCCATCAAGAAAAAAAATAGCACAAACAATAATTCATCTATCCAAATCAGTAGTTTCTCATCACACTTTATAATTTCACAATTCAGATCAAAACACCTTTCTCGTAAGGATTATTCCCAAATTTCAACAGGCATATAAAGATAACATTCATACCAATTTTTTCTTTTTAAATTAACAATAAGACCTTAAAATTTCAATTAAATTAGTTTCTCTTACCTGAAAATAGAATCTACCAAGGTTCTTCTTGGACACCCCCATTACTCTACTAAAATTAGATTGCGATTTCATTACAATCAAGAGACGAGGATTCATTTAAAACACAGAAAAATCACATGCAAATCTAAGAATTTTGCTTGCATTGAAAATCAGAATTGACTCCTAAAAAAAAAAAAGCAAATTGCACTTGCCTACACATATAAATCTAAAACATATACAAATTGTACAATTTGTCACAAAAATCTTACTTTTACTGCTTCAATCTTTAAATATTTAAAAGATGAGGAAGGGTTGGATTCTAGGAGAAGCAATGGAAAAGAAAAATCATGAAAGAAAATGGGTAGAAAGGTTGTTATATTTCTTAAAGGAAACCATTTTTATAAATTTTAACTTTTTAATCTAAATTAAAAGAACAGTATTTATAAGTTTTAAGGTGGACATGGAAAGGGCTCAGGACTTAACTGAAATTTTTTAGACCATTTTACGGGTGAAATGCCTTTTTTTTATGATAATAATACATATATTGAACTGAAGCTACCATTTTTTTCTGTAGTATAGTGTCTACCTCAGTGAATGACTCTCAAAATATTCAAGAGGATTCAAATGTTTCAGGGTCTCTATACCTTCGAACTTGGAAATTTCTCAAATTTTTAAGTTGGTGAAAAAGGAAATCATTTTTCTTTACTGCGATGATGACACAATTTTGGTTGGAAAGTCAAACTGAAATATTTTTGTGGGTTCGGAAATTCTAGTTGGACTCCCAGTATGTTAAAAAAAAATTTAATTAAGTTTAATATGTCTTGATTAACCAAATATTAAAATTTAGATATTAATTTACAAAATAAAATATTATTAATTATTAAAATATTTACTAGAATAAAAAAATCTAATTAATCACTAATTTATAAATTAATTTTTTTAGTATAAAAAATCTTGGTAACTAAATTTTAGTGATCAATTTATTTTGGTAACCAAAACATTGGTAAATAAATTTTAGAAACTAATGTAGAGATCAATTATAAATTTTTATTTATAATAATTATTATTTTAGTAACAAATAATTTTTTATTTTATAAATTGTTCATTATAGTGACTAACAATTGTTTGTCACTAAAATTGGTAGTCAACGAGGAATTTTCTTATAGTGTAAGTGAAGATGGATTTTCTGGATAAAGAGAGAATGTTATTTTTGCAAACTTTAGAAAAGAAAAATAAGAGAAAAATTTGTTGGTATATTTATTTTGAGATTTTTCTTTCAAAATTTTGAGAATATTATTGTTTAAATATATTGGTTGGTTATAGACACTTTATTTATATTTTTTTATTAGATTATCTTATATTCATATTTCATTTTAGTGAAATTTGATTTATTAATTTAAATCCATGAGTTTTTACTTCTATCGTTAAAAGAGTTTTCCAAGTTAAAATTTTTGATTTTTTTTTTTGTGATTATTGTTATCAGTTTTTATCGTTGTTATTCTTAGTAAATTCTTACAAGCTTGAATAAATTATTTTTACTGTATATTTTGAAATTTTTCATTGTTGTTTTGTTCTCTCCCTATCAATTTCTTGATTTGCCTAATTTTGCTACCAAAAGGAGTGAAGTGGCTGCATCTATGAACAGCATTTTAGGAAAGGAAATCAATTATCTTTGGACGGCTGAATTGTTGTGATATATTTATATATCTCAAGTTTGACTTTACATTTTTATCATTCTTTTAAGTTCCAAAGAAATTGTTAACTATTCCTTTGGGATTCAAAGAGGTTATTTTGAGTTTGGTGGTGATTTATCGCAAATTTTGCATGTGAATTGTTAAAAAGTTTTCAACCAAAGAGATGTTGTTGTGGTTAGTTAAGAATCAAAACCTCTTTAGTTGTCTAACCTCAGCCTTTGGCTAAAGAAAGTAGCAAAAGTTTTAGTTTGAATTTCCTATATTTGGTATATACTAATACTCACTTTACTGTTAAAGAGATTATAGGACAGTAACAAGGGTTCTAGGCTAAGCCAATGACTTTGTCAATATTAATTTCTTTAAAAGCTGGTAAAACATATCATGAATGCAATAAAAAAAGTTCATTCTTTAATTAATGTCAAACTACCTAAAGGAGTTGCTTTTAAGTTCTTGCTTGAATATAATACAAAACTTGGGACCAATCCTCTTATAGCCACGCACCATGTATAACATTATTTCAAATTGCTTGCTTTGAAAGATTAAAAAGGGTGTTGAGGCTATTATTAGACACTCTTTTCCTCTCAAAAGCCAAATCTTAAATGATTTGTTGCTATTAAATGAGTTGCTTGACTTCAAAGATTAAAAAAAAGGAAAAATAAGCATGAGATTATTATTTTTTAAGTCAAGTTTTATTCATAATTTTTTTCTATTAAGATTTGAGTAAGAAAAAATGTTGTTTCACACCATTTGACAATTTATATAAAGATAAAATAGTATTAACAAAAATTAATTTTTATATTTTTAAAAGAAAAAAAAAAGTAAATAATAATAAAAAATAGTTTCAAATGATAATAAAAAAAATGTGAAAAAAAAAAGATGTCAAAATACCGACGTATACGAGGAATTATGTTGGAATACTTGTATAGTCAGAGGGATACGCAAAACCATTTATGAATCATAATCATATCATATCCATGTGAATGTTCCGTATTATGTTTGATCATGTGAGCCACATACATACGTCATGTATACGTAATAAATAGAAGTTTTCTTTTTTTTGACGAATGCACATTACAAAAACCTGCTGTTTTTTCTCCTCCGCTCCATGCATGAGTTTTTCATGAGTGGAAGGTACGCGCCCAGAAGAAAGATCAATTATTTCCACTTTCTAAATGAAATAGAAAAGATCATTGCTAATTCAACTTAAAGGCATAATATGTTTTAAATTTTTGTTTACTTCTGGTAAACATGTTTAGTAAAATTAGTTATTTAATTGTTGGACATGGTCTATTTAATTATTTGCGTTAAAGGGGACATCTTTAATTTATTCGCTTTCATTTTAGTTTCCGCTTGGTTATACCAAATTTATATCACTTTTTTTTTTCGAATTATTTGCCATCTATCAAGTATTTTTGATAGAAGAAGTAGAAAATCATCATCTTTGTATCCTAATGTTCAAGTTGCAGACTTGATGAGTTAAGCCCAGTTCAAGACCCAAATGCATTGAACATTCTAATATAATAAGCGCGGAATTGCTACTTAGACCCCATGTTTAACGATACACCCCCTAAAGATTTATCTTTTATTGACACTTATTTGAATTGTATTTCAATAGTCTATTGTTCTTCTTTTTATGATTACTAAAATTAATGAAATCAAATAATCTAATTGCTATTATTATTTTTTGTTTTATATTTACATATTTATCCAAGAATACTCTTAACTCAATGAAACACATTTTGAATTTTCCCTAATAGTTATATTAGTTAAAATTTCTAAAGTATTTTTCATTATTAGTACATTTATTATTTGTTTTTAACTGTGTGAGTCAACAGTCGAATTCAATCTCTCAAATTAATTTTTCATAAACTCAAAGTTACTGCCTATTCATGTTTCATTGTTGTTTTAAATCTATACATTTTTTTTTTCAAATATACTCCCCGTATTAAGGAGTCATTGAACTTTTGAAACATTTTTATTCATTTTAATTCCTTAAATATCCCCATTATTGATAAATGTATTATATTATATTATATTTATTGTTATTCATTGTGTATATAAAATAGTCAAATCAAGAATCCTAAAAGTATTGATTATTATTACACTTATTATTTACCAGACTAGAAAACATTTTGTAATTAAAATATTTTTATAAAAAAATAATTTAATATCAAGTATGTGTATGTATTAGATTTATTCTTATAAAAAATTAGTAGATAAAACTTAAAATCATGAGGTGATAATTACAGTGATAGAAGCAATTAAGAGGGGAGGAAATTGATCCATTTGTAGCGGTCCTAAATTTGAAGCAATAAATATTTCTATGCATGATAGTGGAGAAAAATAATGGGATAAATCTGAAATTTTGTTTAGTTTTTTATTTGAAAAAGTGGAGAAGAAAAATCGGGAAGGTTCCAAAATGCAAATCAGAAAGAAAACATGTTCCCATGATCCGCCAGCTAGCATAAAATAAAACCATCAACTTCACCGTCTTTTTCTCTCTCTCTTGTCAATTGGCATGCAATGGAAGCTTCAATTAGGTCAAACAAACGTATTCCATTTTTTTAAATTTCTTTAAACTAAATATAATAATCAATATTATTTCTATAGTAGTCAACCGTTTTTTCTCCCATAAATTACTTATAGTGTATATTCCATATTAATATCAAGATTACCAAAATCGCATTGCATATTATTTAGTTTCTGTATATAAAGATTATGTTTAATTGAAAGAAATATTTCTTTCTAATTAATCATTAAGAAATATTTGTTACAAGAATAACAAAACATGAGTTTAATTTATATTCTAATATAAAATTTTAAAATAATAAATTTATAATTTTTTTGTGTGAAATGTTTAACTTTTTCATATCAGAAAAAATAAATTTTAAATACTTTTATAGTGTCAATATATTACTTTTGATTTTTTTAAGGGTGTGTTAACCTATGAAGATTAAGTTGGGAGGAAAGGAGATCATGGATTTGAGTGGATTAGAAAGCATAAACTTGTATATTTTTTTTGAGAAATTTGGAGGTGAAGGAGAATGAATTTAGAAGTAAAGTTTGTAAGATAGTGAGTGAGTGATTTGGTTGTTGTGATAAATTAAAATTTAAGTTTAATTAAAATAAAACGAGATTACTAAATTGATGTCGAGAGTAATCTAAAATTATATTTAAAAGGGTTATATTTATTTTATAAAAGGATATTTAAATGAATAAATTACAAAAAAAAAAAAATTATTTTAATAAAATAATAAAAATACAATATATATTTACATATTGAATTTTTTTCTGTAAACATTTTAGAAATTTTGGATATTAGTTATTATTGTAATCTAATTTTAGAAGTGAAAATGAATTGAGGTTACAATAATCTTTTATTAATAATCAATCTAAAATCTCACAGTTTAGGAAAGATTAAAAAATAAGTCAATTTAACGATTCTTCTCCTTCTATCATTCTCAAATATTGAGGTGAATATAATTGTCACATTTACACCATATCTCCCTAGTTCTTTAATAATAAATCTTCATACAACATACAACACGTAAGAAATATTTATTGTAAATATTTTTATTATACTACGTTATATGTAAAAATAAAAAAGAAAAGGTAACATTATATATTGGTAGAGATTTTGAAAAAATGTATCCATTATTATATTACATTACAATTATATTGTCACCGTAAAATATAAGAATGTATAAGAACAAAATAGCATCTATATAAATCTAAAACTGAAATCATGTGGTATTAAGTCTCGTGTTTTGAATATAAAAATTAGTATTATATTTTTTTCTAACATTATTTGTTAAATATTTATCTAAAAATACAGAGTCCAGTTTAACTTTGACATTAAAAAAGTATTTTCTGTCAGCGTTTTTTTTATTTTTTTTTACATTTCAACCACGGCATTTTCTTTAGAATGTCGAATCAAAATCTAGTTTTAACATGATACACATTAGGTTTTAGTTTCAAAATTCATAAATTTTCCATGTTTGGATATTTATAATCTTAAATCTTTTGTATAATTTTATAAGTGAAAACAAAGTAAGGAAATTGTATGTTTATTACTAACGATGTTATAAATACAAACAATAATGTAATAAATAAAAACTAATGAATATTTTATTCTATCATATAATAACAATTAACAAATATACAAATATATTTTTGAATGAAACATAACGTCCCTGCTGATATAGAATGTTGAAATTTATATTTCGGTCGTTAAATTTAAATTTAAATTCACTAAGATTTTAATAATGTCAGAATTTAGTTTATCTTACATTAAAATGTGTTTTTGTTGGACATGGCGAACAAGATTCAAAGTTAAAAACAAATTGCAACCAAAACTGAAATCAAGCAATGTATTTCAAAATAATAAAGAGTTATTAAATTAAATACTATAAACCACAGGGATTAATTAAGATAAAAATAATCCCAAATTGTTTTTGAGTAACACGTTTTTTTCTTAAACAGTAGTGTTTGTTTGACAGATAGTGATAACAGGCAATATTATAAAATTAATATATTTACTAATTTGTATTTATAACAATTATATATATTCTATAAAGTATATGTATACGTTTAACAGTGAGCATGAAAAATAACCTTTAATATTTTATTGCTATTACTTTAAAAGTGAAACTGGTTGACACTAAGCCCCAATTATAAGTGTCTTCAAATTTCACAAAGATTATGAAGAAAACAAATCTATAAAAGAATGTGATCCGTAAAATATAACTTAAAGCTTAAAACTTAAAACTTTTACTTTTACTCTTTTTAAATTCTACAAACGAAACATACAAGGTTATTCCTTAATTATAAAAATAAATTATTTACATTTAATTTAACCTTCTCAGGCATGCACCTAGTATTTTAACAGTTATTATAAAAGTTAAATATATAACACTGAGCTATTTTTTACCAAGTTTTCATAATCATTTAACCTTATCGATCTGTCCATTTTAATATTTTAAAATTGAATTTTAAATATTACAATCATCACACTAAGATATCACATAAATCATAGCATAAATTATTTATAATAAAAATTAAATAATTTCCTTTATTATATTTTAATTAAATATAAGCTGTGTATTTAAACTATTTATTACATCCTTAATTATATAAAGTTAATATTCATATGATATTGTCAACAAGAAATGTTATATACTCAAACGCGTGACAGGTGTTGGATAAAATATAATTTTAACATTTTGTCAAATAGGAACTGTTATGAATTAATGGTCGTCCATTGATTTATACAATCACTCATATGATTGATAATCATATTATTCATTACTCTTTATGATGTAATATTTTGTATTTACTATTTGATTTTATATCCTTT
>Ga0099823_1005767_pt1 | contig 12414 bp, 9 predicted proteins | sample CowpearedBW_FD_76831 | JGI IMG/M metagenome (GOLD analysis project Ga0099823, IMG submission 76831) | Root nodule microbial communities of legume samples collected from California, USA - Cow pea red BW | ecosystem: Host-associated > Plants > Roots > Nodule | place: USA: California | collected... | reverse complement strand
TTTTTTTTTACCATCAAAATAAGTTTTGACTTCTTATGTTTGCTTCGGCCTTCATGGGTCAATTTTCCTTGAATTCCAATCACTATAATAGTATATAGTATATGTTTGTGTATGACGCACTACTGGCTATTGGCATTAGGCGACATTGTTGGCGAAGGAACCAACGTCACGCTTCCTTTTCTACAAACAAATTACCTATAAAAAATATATAAATGGAAATCTATTTTTTATTTTTTGATTTTTGACTTTATTATTTACTAATGGCCAACATTCCCTTTAATTATTAACTTAAGTCTCTTTAACTTTCTAAATCCTATGATCGAAATACAATTCAGAAAAATTCAGCATATTTTTTGATATTGTTTTTTACTGAATATTAAAAATACATTAATATATTCATACTTTATAAATTATTATATTGATACTTTACAAATATTTTTAATGTATTTTAAATCTTTAAAATTAGTGATTATAATGGTATTTTAAAAACACAACAAAAAAAGAAACACAAAAGAAACTCAATAGAAAAATCCAAATTCTTAAAAAATGTAAAAGAAAATATTATGTTTAGAACTTTGTCGAGGATTATAATTTTGTATGACAGATAATTTAGAGTTTAAGAATTAAAGATGTAATTTAGAGACGATTAAAAAATTACTCAGTAAAAATACTAATATTTGAATTTTCATTAAAATTATCAATTTCTTCTCTCCATTTACCAATTCTTTTCACTTAAAAATAGTACTTCTCGAAAACAATCTCAGATTGATAATAACAAATAAAAAATATACAAGTTTAATAGCTAAAAGCCTGCAGTGTAATTTTTTTCTTTTTAAATTGTTATCCAAAAATACATCATTGTGTTACATTTAAATTAATATGATTAATATAATTTTAAAGTAATTATTATAAAATTAATATACTTTATTGCATATGATGTTTTATGATTAAATAGATAAAAAAAATTAACCAGACGAAAGGTGTTTTCTCAAATATTTATACATTACAAATGATTATGCTCTGAATTCAATAGTACGTAGAACATAAATTTCTTCGCTTTATATATCAGGTTCGTTCTGCTTCTGCTGGAGGTTCTAGTAAATCCCTTCTTTCAAATTCACAAAGTAAAGTTTGTCCCGAAGATTCTGATGTTCCAGGCAGCATGAGGCATGGTTATGTCAATTTCTATTGTTTTTTAACACTATATTGAATTCATCACTAACTTTTTAAGTTGCATTATAAAGTTTTTGTTGTTCATGCTTTCTCAGCTTCCATCCTCCACCTGCATTCGGTTCGTCATCTAATATGGAACATAACACCCAGTTCTTACCAGTTCGAGACAGGGATAACTATTTGAATTTTTATACACATTATGCTCGGTAAAACTTCAATTATAATTTATTTATCAGTATACCTTTTCCACCAAATCTAGTGTTTATTTGTGTAAATTTCATTTTCTTTTTAATACCATATATAATGTATGTAATGATAATCTAAAGAGTTTCTTACTATCACTTTCCGTTCTCCTACTTACGGCAGGCCAATGCATGAAATCACAATTTCAACAAATGACAAACCAAAACTTCTGAGCCAGGTAATTAATTAATCTTCTAGAATATTCTGTTAGGAATATAAGTGTGAGTCTAAGTCCCACATTGATTAGAAATGAGAAAATAAAGCACCATATAAGGATCAAGGTCCATAAACTCATTGTTTTAAGGTTTTGGGTTGAGAGTGGTGTCAATATTTTATGTGGTTGGGCTCAGACCTCATTGGTGTTTGTTCTTTCCGGTCGTTGTCTTAAATTTTTGGATTGAGAGTGGTGTCAATGTCTTATGTATTGATTATTCGCTCTGAAAACCCTAATAGTATGATAATGTTTGACTGGGAGAGGAATGATGGGATTAAATTTCGTTCTGTACGCATAATGTTAATGGGTCACAGTCTCTAATTTCGGTTTTATTGATCTCATTGTTTTATACATCTATTGATAACAACATCAATAAAATCTTTTTCCCACTACACTGATAGCTACCAAAAACTATTGATATTGTTTTATAATTAGTGAGGACTGAACTTATGGATACCAGAATGCTGGTGTTATTAATCCAGGTGTCTGACTTGAGGTGTGCTAATATGCAGCCTCAGTTTACATTTCTTTTGTTAATTTTTGCAGAAATCAATGTTTCTATAATTTTAAGGTTTTGTGTTGAACTACAGTTGACTTCCTTACTTTCTGAGACTGGGTTGGACATTCTGGAAGCTCATGCTTTTTCGACAATAGACGGCTATTCATTGGATGTTTTTGTTGTTGGTGGTTGGCCAATAGAGGTATCTCCCTATTATTTTACAGATTGAAGTACAATAGTTCATTGAATTTTATTTATAGGAAAATCAACAAGTTTACATGACAGATGTGCATGCTTGAAATTTATAGGAGACGAAGAAGTTAAAACATGAACTAGCAAAGAAAATTCAGAAACTCCAGGTAGACCCTCTATATGTCACTGATAATGCATATTTACTTTATATGAAAAAACCCTTTTGCTTTATAAGAAAAATGGTCAATTCTGCCCAAAATTTCATATATAGTTATGGTAACAGTTTTACTGTCAGTCATAATAGTTCAATTTCCCTAGTTAATGACAGAAGATGTTCACTTTGAATAGAAGTTAACTGGTTGAATTGAGAAATATGCATACACAAGCGGTAGAATCTTTAATGTTCTTGACTCATATTTAGCTTAACAAATTCATTTTTGCTTGCATTTCCACTTATATAAGAGAGAACCATTCATAAGTTATTATTTTTGGTGGAAAAATTCCTGAAGCAACATCAATTGAAAGAAAATGGGAGTGTTCCTACTACTAGTACTACTGCAAAGCAAGAGCAAACAGGGATGAACTTTATCTGGAGAATCGATGCCGGGTGTCTGAGATTTGAAAAGAAAATTGCATCTGGACCTCTGAGTGATTTGTCAGTATTATCAATCCTTCTTCTTGATTTGTTTGTGGATCAGTACATTTTTGAGTAACTGATAAATTGAAACAGGTATAAAGGTACATTCTACAATCAAGATGTAGCTATCAAGGTTCTAAAGCACGAGAATTTGAATGAAAATATACAAAGGGAATTTGCTCAGGAAGTGTATATCATAAGGTTCGCTTTATCAACAATTTCCACTCATCACCGAGCCTTTTCTTCGAATTTCATTAATATTTAATGAAGATTGTTGTTAATTCATAGATTTTATAAATTTACTCCTTGCAGTCAAATTAAGCACAAAAATGTTGTTAAATTTGTTGGCGCTTGTACACAATCCCCAAACCTGTACCTGGTCACAGGTAAAACAGCGTTCTTGTTACTTCTTTCTTATTGATTAATGGGAAAAAGACACTGTCAATTTCAATGCATATTTTTTTTTTGACAGAATACATGCCTGGTGGAAGTATGTTCGACTTTTTGCATAAACAGAAAACCGCCCTTGCTCTTCCAACTTTACTCAAAGTAGCCATTGATGTTTGTGAAGGAATGAAATATTTGCATCAGAATAATATCATACATCGGGACCTTAAAGCTGCTAATCTTTTGATCGATGAGAATGGGGTTAGTTTACACTGTCACATTTACTTCTGACTCTATTGGCTTATAACTTCTTTGTAACATGTCTTTGTGTTTTACTTTTAAAATCTTTTCCGACAGGTAGTTAAGGTTGCTGATTTTGGTGTGGCTAGAGTGCACAATCAATCTGGCATAATGACTGCAGAAACAGGAACTTATAGGTGGATGGCTCCAGAGGTCTGTGTATATTTATGAGTATTGCAATATAGGGTTGATCACTTTAAATTTATTAAATGTATAACTTACAGGCATGGATGTGGCTGTTTAAGGACACGATAGGCAGCAGTTTTTGATGTAATAAGATGAATCTATAGACAGGTTGGAATGAGAATGACGGTTTTTGTTTTTGTTTTTTCTGATGAACAATACTTGATGCTAACATTGTTTCATTACTGCTTTTGGTTTCCTATGTAACAATCTCCAATAAAATACAATGGTAGGCACTCTGGTTTTTATCATGGAGGTTTTAGTTGGCTATGTAAAACAACTAAAAAGATTGATATTTCTTCTTGCCTTCTATTTCTCACTGTGTTGATTGTGATTAAACTTGTGATTCCCTTGACATATGGAAGGTTATTGAACATAGACCATATGATCACAAAGCCGATGTGTTTAGCTTTGCCATTGTTCTTTGGGAACTGCTCACAGGAAAGGTAGCATTTTTCCCTTCTTTTACTTTCTCTTGTTTGATATTCATGGAACCAAAAAAACTAGTTTCCAAATGAACAAAAATGAGTAACATTATTTAACAAAAAATGGAGAAGAAAAGACTTAATAGGTATACTTTAGACATTGTTTTATCAGTATTACATTACTTGCTCAGACTTCACATCTTTGGTCTATGTTTTGTTTTATGACTAAACGACAGCTTCCATATGAGCATTTGTCTCCATTGCAAGCAGCAGTAGGAGTGATCCAGAAGGTATTTCTCAACTACAAATTACATATCAGTGAAAATGGACACTAAATTGAAAAGCTCTATCTCTAGTATCTTATGCTACCAAGCCACAAAAATGTTGTGAAATTGAGTAAGTTTTTTGGATGTGAATTGCAGGGTTTAAGGCCAAAAATTCCAAGCAATACTCATTCACAGTTAGTGGAATTGCTTCACTGGTGCTGGCACCATGATTCATCTCTGAGACCCAATTTCTCAGAAATTCTGGAATTTCTGCTACGTGTGACCAAAACGGTATGTGTAGAGGGATTCTTGACAAATTTTGTGTTACATTCAAAAGAAAAATCGAAGCCTCTACACCACTACTTTTTCTTGAACAGGTTACTGGGGAATGTGAAGGCTAAAGAATGCATGAAAATTGTGTACACATAGACATGTGTGATTTCTCAATTTAAAGTAAAGTTCGTGATTGATTATGAAGTTAATGTTAGGGTTTGGGTAGATGTATATAAATTTGGATTTATAAATGATAGGAAGACGATCCACATGTAAGATTTTAGGGGAAAAACAAGTGGAATTCTGTTGTACATTGTCATGATTCTAAATGATGTTAAATATTTCTTAAGTATAATATGTGTTAAGGATATGTAAACAAAAAATTATTCAAGAAAAAGAATGAGGCAAAAAGAATATAGTTTTTTCTTTCTTTCTTTTTGATGTACGATCAAAATCCTCATTCTTTTAACTAGCGCAAACACATAGGTGTGTCGATTTTTTTATTATATTACATTATTTTAACGAATTTAATTTAATATTTGTATGTTTGTTTAAATGGAACATATATATTAATATTTGTATGTAATTTATAATTTGAAAAAATTTAGACGAAAGAATATAGATTAAATATTTACGTGACATAGGAAGAAAAACAAATAACATAATTATATTGTGAAAGTGGGGTATGCACTTATTTTAAGGGAATCGGATTTTTCTTTTTTTATTGTTGCATATGTTACAGAAATATAGTTTGACATTAAAAAAATTAGTTTTAAAATATATACCCAAAATATGTAAATCAAATAAGAGTATTCCTATTATATATTATTATTAATTATTAATTATTTATTTTAAGATGTAAAATCAATTATCACAAATTTTAAAGATAAGATCATCGAAAAAATATATACAGAACGTATATCTTGAATATTGTTATAGATTTATTTTAATAAGTAAAAGTTACTTATCAAAATTTTGAGGGTTAAAATTAGAAGAAAATGTGTATATCAAATAAATCATTACGAAAATCTATTTTTATTATTGATTTTTATGAATTAAGAAATAATGATAATAATACAATAGTTAAATTTTTTTATTATTGGTTAATATTTATTCAAAATCTATAAAATCGTGATTAAAATTCAATGAATAAGTGGGATCTACAATTAGTAATGTCGTGTCTTTGAATACTTTTCTTTTACAAATCCGTTTTTTCCTTCATAAAAACATTACTATAAAAAATAGACACCTTTAATTTCTTAAAAATATAAAGTACATTGATTTTTTTATTATAGAGAAGAATAAAAATGGGATTGGAGGAATTGTTCTTTTATAAAACTCGACCCGCATCCTACAACAGTGGTAAGTGATAATAAAGGCAGCAAATGGTGGAGAACTAGATTCTTGTCAAAGTGTGATATTTAAAAAAAATACATTGAAAATTTAATTTTTAATAGATTTTAATTAAAATGCAATTACTTTGGGTTGGTCCTTTTACATTAGCATGACATCCGTATTCTAGCTTTTGTACTTTTTTTTTCTTAAGAAAGTACTAATTTTTAGTTAGTATAAATGAAAAAAAACGTCATTAACTATAATAAAAATATAGTTTAACAACTAAAATAAAAACTGATGTTTATAATAAGACTTTCTTTACTCAACATTGTTTTTTCTTGATTTAACTACATTGATTTATTCTGTTGCTATTTTTTCGTCAATATGTATAAAACTTGTCTTTGTCTAATAGCTAACTCTCAATCAAAGAACCATACTCAACAAAAAAAGAGTCATACATATGATAAAAAGTAAATAGTTTATAAGTATAAAGAATGTTTATATTATTTATTTACTTATATTTATAAACTTACATATACGTTAAGTTTAATGATATTTATAATAAATATATAAACTTTTCTACATTGACTATGCCAAAAACTAAACTCCATAATAAATCTGATCACAAATCATAAGTCACTTTATTATAATATATTATCACAAGATAAAATACAAAAAAGATAATATAATTTTGCATGTTTACGCTATACTTTAGTTAAATTCAATTTTAAGTATAAATGAATTATTTTTTTCATCCTATGAATAGAAAAAGGGTTTTTTTTCTTTTTCATAATTAGTTTATTCAATTCCAAAATTTTTTAAAACCCTTTTAGTAATTTACAACAACTCATTCCCATTCTCTGACATATTTGCGCGTTATACATTGATCCAGTGAAATAAGAATGAAAGAACATGCATCAGTAAAAGTGCATGCAATGGAGCATTACCACAACTTAATGAATAATTCTGAACACTTCCAAACACTTTATTCTTTTGAACCTTTATTACATGCTTCAAACCATTATTCGTCACTTCCCACGGATTCATATATTTTGGCATCAAAAGAGAGGTTATGTCTAAATATTCCCAATTCTTTCACCGTCTGCACACATTCTGGATTAGAGAAAGAAAATATAAAAAAAAGTTACAAAATGGGATGAATAAAGGGGCGAAAAATTCATATTATAAAATATATTTTCTTCACAGACATACACAGGAATAATATTTTTACATATAATTTTTTATTGTCTTACTGCACAAAGTTTAAACAGTCTCACTTTTTTCAATAGAATATTATGTAAATTTGATGTGCAGCGAGCATTTTTGGGAAACGCTTTTTGAGTCTAGCACAACATAAAGAAAACAAGCCTAAGGCTGTATAATTCTGTGGCGTAAAAGAGAATCTAATGACCCAAAGAGAGGAAGTTGTGCTTGATTTCGAAGATAACAATGGCGGAAGCAACAACAAAGATGAAAATTTACCATCGAAAGGTGCTGTCAACGGTTCAAGTGACAAGCTTCATCAAGACTCGCGGGAAAAACGCAGAGGCAGTGAATCAACAAGAAAGAGAAAGCAGGAACAGCAAAAAAACGAAGAAAACCACCTTCAAACTTCACATTCAGAAGAAAATGTTGTGAGGTCCTCTTCGAACAATTCAACTCCACGATACTCGTGGAAATCATCGATGAGCAGAACAAAGTCTCGGCTGATAGACCCTCCTGAGGAATCATGCGCAAATTCAGAGTCAAGTGAACAAAAAGTGGCAGAAAACGATGACAGTGTTGAGGACATGCCAGAAATTTACAAGAAAACGAGGTTCAGTGCGTTCTCACTGCTTCAGTGGCTATGTCTCGCCTTAATAATCGTAGCGTTGCTTTCAAACATTTGGGTATCGTGTTTGCAAAAACTGAAACTCTGTGGGATTCCTCTGTGGGAATGGGAGACAATGATTTTGGTTATACTTTGTGGACGTTTGGTCTCAGGTTGGGTGATTAAACTAATCGTGTTCTTCGTGGAACGCAATTTTATACTGCGAAAAAGAGTGCTGTATTTTGTGTACGGTTTGAAACACTCGGTGAAAAACTGTGTCTGGTTGGGTCTGGTTCTGCTGGTGTGGCATTTTATTTTGGTCAACGCGGTAAAGAAAAAGGTCAACGACAGGATTTTGTCGTGTGTGACAAAGGTTGTAGTGTGTCTGTTCATCGGCACTCTTTTGTGGCTCATTAAAACGATCCTCGTGAAGGTCTTCGCCTTGCACTTCCACGTGAAGACGTTCTTCGAACGGATTCGGGAGGCTCTGTTCAGCCAATACGTGATCGAAACGCTGTCGTGTGATCGGTTGAGGGAAGAGGAGGAAGGTGAAGATAGATCCGTTGGGAGGGTGTTGTGTGATAAGAAGAAGAAGAAGCAAGATGAGGAAATGTCGATTGAGCAGTTGCATAGGTTGAATAAGAGAAATATATCAGCGTGGAACATGAAGAGAATGATCAACATCGTCATGCATGGGTCGTTTACTACATTGGACGAACGTATCTTTTGTTCAGATGTTGAGGATGAGCCTTTGCTGCAACTTCGAAGCGAAAATCAAGCAAAGATCGCAGCTCAGAAAATTTTTCATAACGTTGCGCAGCCAGGATCCCAGTAAGGCTTCTTAATTACGTGTCTCATTCTTAGTTCTGAAGTTTATCAATCGAAAATGATTTTTTTATTTTTACAACTTTCTATTACAATTTTAGATGTCATTTTTTAGGTAGGTTTTCATTTTTTCTTTTCTCATTCTCAATAGACACATCATGTTAAAAGAGAAACTTATCAAAATTTAGTAGTTAAAATATGATTCCTGAAAACGAAAACTCTACGATCGCAACAGATGCATTTTCTTGCAAGATGTGATGCAGTTCATGCGAAGAGACGAGGCTTTGAAGTCTATGGATCTGTTGGGAGCAGCTTGTACAGACCATGGGATTAGCATGTCTTGTCTTAGAGAGTGGATGGTATTGTGCTTGAACCTATGACTATGTTTTATGTTCCTAAATTATAATGTCCTGTAAAACGGTTTTCTAAAAATCTTGTCTACAGGTGAATGCTTTCAGGGAGAGAAGGGCACTGGCACTATCACTGAAAGACACAAAAACTGCAGTGGATGAGCTCCATAACATGTTGAACATGATTGTTGGCATTGTCATTTTGATTGTCTGGCTTGCCATACTAGGAACTCCAATCTTACACTTCCTCGTCTTCATGGGATCCCAGCTTCTGTTGGCAGTGTTTGTGTTTGGGAATTCTTGCAGAACTGTTTTTGAAGCAATCATCTTCTTATTTGTGATGCACCCATTTGATGTTGGTGATCGATGTGAAGTAGATGGAGTCCAGGTAGAGGAAATTCCAAGTTTAATTTTGTTTCCAATAAAACAATAAGTTTTGTAATTGTCTTGTTTGGTTCTTAGATGGTAGTGGAAGAGATGAATATACTCACAACAGTGTTTCTGAAGTGCGATAACCAGAAGGTTACATACCCAAACAGTGTTCTCGCTACCAAAGCAATTAGTAATTATCAACGTAGTCCAGACATGGGAGATGCAGTGGATTTCTGCATTCATGTCTCCACTCCATTAGATAAAGTTGCAACTATGAAAAGAAGAATTATAGAGTATGTGAATTACGTTAATTTTTCAGTAAGGTCATGTTTGACAGTACTGTGAAATTTGGAACATTTAGTGTTACATGTTTTGTAAATTGTAGGTATATTGAAAGGAAGAATGAACAGTGGCATGTGGCACCAATGGTGATAATGAAGGATGTGGAAGATTTGAACAAAGTGAACATGTCAGTGTGGCTTACACACAAAATGAATTATCAAGACATGAAAGAAAGATGGAACAGAAGAGCGGAATTGATTGAAGAGATGATGAAAGTGTTGAAGGAACTTGATATTGAATACAGGCTTCTTCCTATTGATGTGAATGTTAGAAATCAACCTCCTCTGCTTTCGAACAAGCTTCCGTCCAATTGGAAAACTTGTGCCACCTCTCTCTCTTAGTCTCATTTTATTCAATGTTGAGTAAGTCTTTTTATGGTTTTTAAAACGGCAATGATACCATGATTTCATCTTTTTTTATCCACATCTTTTACTTTCTTACCTGTGTATCATTAATTAATATAAATATATCTAATTAAACTATGTCAAGAAATAAAATGAAATTCATCGTATAATTTTCCTTGTAGACCAACTTAACCAAATCAATCATAATACATAATTTATTCCATTTATGTAATACATTGGTTAAAGTTGTAGTCTCCTCTTGTTAGGAACACGGAATTCAAGTGTGAGTCTAAGTCCTACATCGATTAGAAATAAAAAAGTAGAGCATTACATAAGGAAAAAGACCCATAAATCTATTGTCTTAAGGTTTTGGATCGAGAGTGGTGCCAATGTCTTATGTGGTTAGGTTCAGGTTGTATTGGTGTTGGTTCTATCCAGTAAAATCCTGATTGGGCTCAGGTCTCATTGGTGTTTGTTCTTTCCGGTAAAAAAAATTATGATGTTCTTACATTTATATAAAACGTTTTTACCCTTATAATATCTAAATTTACTTATATAATAAATATTAATATGAAACAAAAATGATTTTATAAATAAAAATGAAATCAAATTACATAATATATTACTTTTAAAATAACAGAGTAACCTTAAAGCCAAATTAATCTTTCAGTACAAAAATAAGACAAATTTTAAAACGTTTTTAATCTAAATATTTATAATAAGAATAATTATTTAGTTTTTTGTTTGTCTCTACACTGATATAGAGAAACGGGATGTTTTAGTGATAATAAAATATAAAAAACTAATTTATCTGTAAAATTCGTTTGATCAATTAATATTGGTAACTTTTGATAAAAATTAAAACAATCTTTTTTAACTGACTAAACATTTTTCTAACTTCAGTGTTTAATTTTTAATTGTGTGTCACAAACAACAACAACGAGCTAGATAACATAGCAGTGGCGTGTTCTCAAATTCAAATCCAAAAGATAAACGGGCTAAATGACTTCAATTAAGTCAAAGCCCATTAATGTTTACTTATGGGGTCTTCTCCCTGCACCTCCAACAGTTTTTCTGTACCCCCAAAATTTACCCTTATACCCTTATTTAACATACCGGTGAAAGTGGATGAAAGTGGGTACGGACGCAGTAAATTTCATTTACTGCGTCGCCAACATCCCTGCACCCCCAAAGCGTTACCATCACTATTTCTTCTTCTCCCGTTTCTTCTCCCTCCCTCCCACTCTTCGTTCATTTAAAATTTTGCTCAGTTTCATTCTCTGTGGTCTCTGAGAGTTTTAATTTTTCTGTCCTTCATTCTTTCATTGTCTCTGGTGTGGTGGTCCCTCTTCCGGTTTGTATCACTTTCATTAATTTTTTTTAAAGGAATGTTGTTTGTTCTCGCTGTCTCAGTTTGCGTTGTGTTATTCTGGTTGAAGGTTCTGTGATTGTTGGTTGTTTGAAGGAAGGTGCTATTATCACTAACTGCATCCTGTTATCTTCTCTGCAACTGTGGTACTTCCCGTCTCTCTAGGTTAGCCTTAAGCTTAATATTTTTTTTTGTTTGTGATGTGAAACGAAATTTGTTTTCCGTTTCAGAAACTATAACACAAAGTCTTATATGAAACGGATTCTGGCATGCGTTTCAAACATGTACCAAATGGATTACGTAAGCCGTTTCACGAAAAAAGTCAAAATGTATGGGAAACAGATTACGAATTCCGTTTCAGAACTTTACGAAACGGAATTCGTAATCCGTTTTCCATACATTTTGACTTTTTTGGTTGCACCCCCGTTCATAACAAAATTACACTTTGTTTTTGGTGGTGTTGGGATGCTGTAAGTCACCTTTCATAATTTAATAATATACACTTTGTTTTTGGTGTTTTAATTCAATAATGGCATATTGTTTTCTTCTTTATCAAGTTCATGGCTTCCTGCTATTTCATTCTGATATTGCTTTTGACCTAAATCCCTTTGCAGTCTTTGGCACTTTGCTCTGGTGGAAAAATGGATCTCACTCCTTGTCCACTCTAATTTTTTCCCAACTTATAGACTTTATAATTTTATTGTGGAAAATTTATAATTTTATATGTGGAAAATCTAATGCCATATCACATCACCACTGAACTAATGCAGCGCTACTTCTTTCTATTGACATGCAAGGAGAATATCATTTGCATTGTTGGCTTTAAAGGAATTTCCGTTCCAACGTGCTTTATTATTTATATGCATGACTTGATT
>Ga0099823_1005760_pt1 | contig 12419 bp, 5 predicted proteins | sample CowpearedBW_FD_76831 | JGI IMG/M metagenome (GOLD analysis project Ga0099823, IMG submission 76831) | Root nodule microbial communities of legume samples collected from California, USA - Cow pea red BW | ecosystem: Host-associated > Plants > Roots > Nodule | place: USA: California | collected... | reverse complement strand
TATATATATATATATATATATATATATTAATAATTACTCTTAAACTAAATTATGAAAAAGTCGAGACTTAAAAAAAAAATACTTAAAACTTTAAGATATTACAAGTCCATTATATTTGTTTTATTGACAATTAGAACCATGATTTATTGTTTTAACTCATTATTTTTATATAATTATCTTGATATATTATAATTTTTTGTTACATTTACAAATATGGATATATCAACTAAAAAATTTAAATTAAACTATTCAATAATTCAGTATAAGAGAAAAGACTTTAATTACATCACAACAAAAAACTATGACTCAATTTATAAAAATAGATAAAAAAAAATAAAAAAATATAGATAAATGATATTTCAACGAATAAGATAATAAAAATTTAAATATAGATGAAAATAATACTAAAAAAATAATAAATAAATAATCGTAATAATTTAATAAATAATTGAATATAAAAAATACTTAAAAATTAGATTTTAAATAGAAAAACATTATTTTTAAAATTTATTTTAAGTCTCCTAAATTTTAGAACCGCTCCTCTCCACTAATATCTTAGTTTGTTTCCCTACTATGTTTCTTCGATAACCATGGTCTGTTGGCTTTATGGTATAAATGGCTCCCAGATATCACCAGCGAGAACATTCATCACATAGGACTTTTCTATTCATTCATTTATTCAATTCAACACGTCACTGTCTATCTTTTCTACAAAATAAAGTGTTCTTTCTTTGCTACGTTCTTTAAATTAATTTCATACAGTGAAGTAGAAGATATAGGAAATGACCCCAAAACACGATTAGTATTTGATCATAAACATCTTATCAATCCCTTTTGAACGTTAGATTTTTAACTAATATATGAGGACAAAAAATGAGTTGTTTAATTTTTTTTTTCATGCTTGTTTATTATTTTATGAATTATACATTACGATGGATACAGCCAAATGTCTCACATAGTGTTATTTTAATAATTTGTGCCTTTTAAAATATAAAGTCTGAAAATATAAAAAACATAAAGTGAATAATATATAAGATGAGTAATGAACTAATGGTGAGATTAGGAAGGATAATGAGAGGGCACGAAAACAAGTTTTATCTGTGCTTATTTTCTAAGTAAAAGTTCATTTCCATCGAGTAGAAAATTATTATCTTACATTATCTTCATCTAATAAAGAGTATTGTATTCATATTCATATATTTTTATTATTATTTTAATATCAATTAATTATTATTTATAAATGAAATTACAATAAAAAAACATAATTTTATAAACTATTCAATATTAAAATGATGTATTTTCTCTAACATTCCATTTAATAGTTTTTCTCACTATCAAATAAAACATTATATCATGATCAAACATAGCAGATAGTAGAGATAACAGTCATATACACATATAAGTATATAATGTTGGTACAGTCATCCAAAAACACCACAAAAACCCTCCTGATAAGAGTAGTAATACAAGGAGGAGATCTCAAATACAAATCTTAAGACTTAGTAGAATCTGGCCCAAAAACTAACACAACACCCAACAAAAAGTCAGCTCCTGTTCAACAGAGGGGTATCATCAAGGCTCGACTCTGCTCACACCAACCGTAGGTGATCATTGCAAAGGAAGAAACACAAAGACATGCAAAATATAAACAAAAGGGTAAACTAACTGAATTGAGAAAAAAAAAAGAATGATACAATTCAGAATGTAAACATCAATCATAACACACAACTCAATTTCATAATTATAGACTCGATATCCGGATTGTGTAAGTGACATTGGAGCTCTTGGTGGCTTGCACCTGCAATGGTTCCTAGACTCTGCAGAGTCTGGACACAAGGAGTCTTCACCCGACCGTTCCCAGGGTAAGTCCCCTTCACGTCTAGGACTTGATCAAGTTCAAAGACTAAGACCTCCTGCTACTCCTCACGACATAATCCATTCTGCTCTATTTGAGCGTGAATGATTATTGGAGTTTCAAGATACCAACCAATATGGATTCCACACCTCCTTACACACACACACACACTAACAATTTCACATGAAATTCCCTTGAAATTCCATTCCAACACCACTCCTCATGATACATACTCATCCAATTTCATCACACAACATATTAATAATGACGTCACAGGCATATGAGATACTAATTGCACAAAACTACCTTAAAACATACAATATCACACTTTATAACAGAAACTAGAGCATCCCACTGCAGTGACTCTCGCTCAAGCTAGACAATCTAGCCCAGGCGAGAGGTTATCTCGCTTAGGCGAGTTAGTCTCGCCTGAGCGAGGCTCTAACAGTGGCAAAAATTAAAAACTTCGCGAACTCTCGCTAAGGCTAAGCTGGCTCGCTTAGACGAGATTGTCTTAAGCGACCTCAGCTCGCCTAGGCGAGACTTCACGCAGGATTAGGGGTGGGTTTTCTGGTGTTTTCGCTTGGGCGAGAGCCACCCGCCTTGGCGAAAATACCAGATCACTCATTGTTCCCACATGCTAGAGCATTGTATTCATGGCAACCACACATAAAATTTTTAACCATCAATTAGCACTCAGAGCTTGAATAAGACTCATCAAACATGATTCATGGGTTTAAGTGAGAAAAATTTACAGTTAGCTCCCCTTACCTTTTTAAAATCACCACAAGCAAGACTCTATCACAAGGGCACCTCAATTCCACAACCTAAGGGGCTGAAATTCATAAACTCAGAGTGAATACAAGACCTTAATTCGTTTTTTGTAAGCATTGAACTCCAGAAATGCCAAAATTGGAGAGAATTGAGGAAAACCGAATTTGGATTACCGGGAGGAGAAGATGACTCAGCTGGAGGAGGAGTTCTTCTTCTAGTTCCAGGTCTAGTAACTGTAACAGAAGGGAGGAATGATTAGAAAGGGAAAATTTGAGCTCCTATTAGAGAGAAGGTTGTGTAGTTGGTTCTGAGGGAGGAAGACAGTGATGGTGGAATGTGGTTCTGTGTTATGAGTAGGAGAAAGAAGAGAGTGTATAGAGAGGGGAGAGATAGTGGGTTCTCACATTTCCACTTTTTTTACTTTCTAATGTGAAATATTTTAAAAAAATTATAATTATATAAATTTAAAATCATAGTACCAAATAATAATTTGATAAAAGTAAAAACATTATATAAAGTATTTTATAATTAAACATAAATAAAATATCATGACAATAAAAACAAAGATATATTAAACTAACAATAATTCAAATTTAGACATAAATATTATATCTTTTCAACTTTAATGTATTATGTATATTAGACAGTGTAAACATGATTTAAGACAATGATATTAAATTATTATATTATAATAAATAAAACATTTTTATAAAAATATGATGATAAAATTACATTTTTAAAAATAAATAAAAAAAATTATATAGAAAATTATCAAAGTGGTATTCTCTATGTATTATATATGATAAAAACAAATAACAAATAAAAGTGTTAAAAAAAGTAAAAATAATTAAACATGTGCCTATAAACAATTTGATACACCTTTAAATAAAATTATACAGTAAAAAGATGTATAATTAAGGATATGATAAATTATAGAGTACATTAAAGATATGAGAAAACTTTTCAGATATTAAAATAGTTGAACTTTCTAGAGATAATGAAATTCTTTTTAGCAAAATAAAAGTTTTTTAAATAAAATAAAATTAAGCATCAAAGAATAAGGAAGATAAATTTTTAGGGTTAAATATGCTTTTGGTCCCTTAACTTTCAGTGAGTTTTGAAATTAGTCCATTTTGAAACTTTGGACCAATTTAGTCCTTCATCTTTCGAAATACATGTATTTAGTCCTTTTAATCAAATTTTGTTAGGTTTATTAGATGTTTCATACACATTTCATGATTGTATTTGAGTTGTTTATATTCTTTAACACATTTTTGCTTTAATGTTAAGTCAATACTATTCTCAAACTCGTTTGAAATGTTAAATAAACTTAATAAAATTTGATTAAAATGACTAAATTCACATATTTCGAAAGATGAAGTACTAAATTAGTCCAAAGTTTAAAAATGAACTGATTTCAAAATTTATTGAAAATCAAGGGATAAAAAGCATATTTAACCCAAATTTTTATATTAAATGAAGATACTAAAGATAAAAGATAAAAAAACTGGAGTATAAATAATTGAATGTGACACACAAATTTTATTTTTCTCCAATGAAATTATTAATACATCATTTGAATATTATGTGCACTAAAAAATAATTTAGAGATGCGAGAGAATTTTGTAAATATAAAAAAGTCAAATAATTATAAGAAAGAAAAAAAAATATAACAAATATAGAAGATAAGATATTTCTCTATATAAATATAAAACAAGTGGATCGATAATCAATAGAATAACATATCCCCAATTTTATATCCAATATAAAAAATAAGATATTTCTCATATTTATACTTATATTTTCTCATTACAGGATTTTTTCGTAAAAACAAGAATAAATTTGAAAAATACTCAATGAGACAAATCGATTTAACTTCTTAATGTTTTAAATATATATAATCTGTGACAAAAATTCTGGTTTAATAATATGTAATAACTTGATTTTTTTTTTAAATATCCATAAAATGTCAGTTGTTATGAAATCAATTTAATGAATCAACATACTAGACTTGTTTATCCTGCAAAAATCAAAACTACATATTAAATTGAATATTATTAGCTCGTGATATAATTTAAGTGGTAGCAGTTCAGGTTGAGTGTAAGTTGTATTTTATTAGATATTAAAATATATGCACGATCTTCATTAACAATATACTAGATATTTTTATTCATACGCTTTTTAAAAGTACTTGAAACGTACTAAGTTTTCATAATAAGATAATGCAAATTGACTGTGTAGTATTTTAATGGATAAAATAGTTTAACTCACATTTTTTACAGATTCACTTTTAATTTATTCTTTCAATTATTAGTAGATCATTTATTTTGATTCTTTTAAGTGATGTGATGTGAATGTGATGATCTAATAATGATTAAATGATGGGTTAAAAATAAATCATAAAAAATGAGTTAAAGTATCATTGTTCTATTTTAATATATTACTCTGTGTTAAATTTTAATGTAGAGAAACAATTGTTTAAAAATAAAGCACTCTATAAATGGAAACCTAGGCTGAAATGATAGGAGGATTGAATCATAGCACCTAAGTAACTTCTTTAACAAGATGAAATATTTGTCATGGAAAGTGAAGATTTTGGAAGCAACAATGACGTTAAGAAGAGTAAAATATCTTGATTAAAGAAAGTGATTTGTTCTAGGTACGCTTGATTAAAAGAAAGTGATTGAAAAGTGAGGACCTTGTTGCTGTTTTATGGTTGGAATTATTTGATGATACATTGAATAACAAGAAGATTTTATTTTACGAGGATAATATCCACTAGAATCAGAGCAATAGATATTATGTCATGTCTGACGCACCCATTTAGGTTAAACAATGCTCATGCTTGAAGTTGAAAGATAACACCAATAATTCACTGCAGAATAAACATTAAAGAGACAATTTTTTTTTTCTTTTTAGGTTTTGCATCAAACTAAATAAATTCAACATTTTTTTTATATAATAGTTATGTTTTTTTACAATAAATGTGAAGTTAATTAAAAGAAAACTGGTGATAAGATGCCATTGGCAAAAGACGAAGAAAATCACAAAAACAATAAACAACTAGCAACGGTTTTTTGTGCCCAAACAATCGACACGAATCATGACAAAGAAAGTGAATGGAGTACATTGCTTTTGAGATTATTTTATGTGATACATAATTTATTATGGACGGATCTGTATCTATATTTCTATATTATATTATATATAGAGATTTTTTTTTTGTCCCAAATTGTTTTCTAATTTTATTTTTTAAATATATTATTTAATTAAAATAATTATTTTATTATTATTATTATCCTTTAAGTGACCATTTATTTAAGTATAATTTTTTTTTTATTTGACATTTTTTAAATTTAACAATTTTTTTAATTAAAATATTATTTTTAAAATAAATAAAAACTGTTTATAATAAAAGTATAAAAATTATTTACACTCAATTTTATAATTATAATAATAACAATAATAATAATTTTTTTATTATTATAAAAAAAGGAATACACATTGTTTTCACTAATTAATATAATTTATATTATTAACTATATTATTTATAAAAAAAATATTTGCAACAAATGATAATTATTTTTAAAATTTTATAATTATAATATTAAAAAATGAAAAGATATATTTATTTTATAACAATTTTAATTTTGAAAGTATGCTAAATGATCACAAAATGTTGTTATTAATAAGTTGCACTTATCAAATATTACAACTTTTATTAAAATTTAATATTTTTAAAGATTAAAATATTGTCTGTGTTAGAAGTGGGCTTTAAGCCTAACTCAACCCCACAAAACCAACTTGTAAGGTAGGTTTGTACCTCACTTATATATTGTGAATTAGTCTTATCTCTAGTCGAAGTGAGACTTCCAACACACCCCTCACGTCGATGTATATTCATCTCGTGCATGGAACAAGAAATTAGTAGGTAGCCCGTTAGCGTGTCCAAAAAAGTTCACTAGGACAGGCTCTAACTTGGCTCTGATACCATGTTAGATATGTGTAAGCCATGAGAGAAAAAAGAAATGATGCGTACAAAAAGGCGCACAAGAAAAGTTTGGGTGAAAAACAACTCAAAAAGAGCTTGCTTGCTTATTGATTTATTAGAACCTTTGTTCAATATATAAAGTACAATGTCACATCATATAGAAGAAAAAGTAAAAACCAAATAAAATATAATATTTGATAATAATAGAAGAGAATCAAATATATGATATCTCTATCATTATAAATAAAAACAGGAGATATATAATAGTTTGAATAGTTTGAATAGTTTGAATATTTAATATATTAGATTATTCAATTATATAGGTTAAATTCTTACTTTTTAACAACGATCTTTATAATAATATATATGATAAAATAGATAAACACTTTAATTACATTGAAATAAATAAAAATTGAGTCAGTACATTTTTATTATATTTTAATAAATGTATAAAACGAATTAGGAAAACAAAATATATGAGTTTATTTATTTAATCTACTAGTTTAGTTCGCGGTTGATTTTACTAATTTTTAACTTGATAGTATGAGACACTCTTAGTTATCTATAATTTGATGAAGCTATTTTTTCTTTTTTTAATTTTAAGTTTCTATATAAGTGTTGGTGAGTGACAAAAGATAGATAAGGTGATAAAGCTTTTAAAGAGAGAATGGAGCAAGGTTCGAACAAAAAATACAAGGGATGTTATGATGGCATGCTATAATGTTGCTAAGTGAACAATTATATAAGAAGATTTAATTAGATTCTTTGGTCTTTTATTTGTAATAATAATTTAATATTTTTTCTATTTATTATTAACTCAATATTATCTCAATGTGGTACTTATATTTAAAAAAAAAAATAATGTAATTCTTATGTTACATGAGTTAACACCATCGTCTTATTTTGCCCTTAAAATTGATAATAAACGTGTAAATAGTGAATGATTATATTAGCATACGTGAGAGCTCATTGTTTTTTAAACAATGTTAAGTTAATCCTACAAAAGGAATCACCTTGAATTTTTTGAAAAATAAAATATCAGACCACGTTGAATCAAGAATAAATAGAAGAAAAATATTAACTAACTGCTACAAATATCTACAAATATAGGGAACGAATATCATCAAGCTTGTATAAGAAACATAAGATGTATACAAAAGGATACTTAGATTGGAATGTGAGTTTTCAAATTGAAAAGGCTTAAAATATTATTTTGGAGAAGAATCCTACGAGTGAAAAACAGGGGAAAATATTAAACAATAATATGTATCTATAAAACAGAATAATATTTTGATTATACATTTTATAAATTAAGAATTTATTTTTATTGTAAACTTAGGTGTAAATAATAATTTTATAACTGGACCTATAAAGCTCAAATAAATTTGAGTTGAGTATAATAGGAAGTAAAGAAGAAAGGAGGAATTTGGAGTCGATCAAACCCAATAGGATTTATAATTTTGGAATGTATTTTTACATTCAGAAATACATTTTGAGTCTAAAAATATATTATGGATTAATATAATGTAAATTAAAATTTAATATTATGGAATTTATATATTAAAAAATATATTATAAATTATACAATTCAAAATATACCGAATTACAAAATCAAAAATAATAAATAGATAATTTACACTTTTCCAACATCCGGTAGAGTGCATGAAAAAGCCATGGGATTGAAAGAAGAAAGAGCCCTATTTGAAAGGATGATTAGGCTCCTTTCAACAAATATTGAAACTGGCCCATGAAAAAAATTAAAAAATAAACTGGGCTGAGAAAGCCTTTTTTGGGCCTGACTAAAATGTTGTCGGTGGTTCAAGGTCATTTCTTACTAATGTATAATGTAGGATATCTTTTTAGAAATAAAAAATATATTTTGAATTTATATTCCACAATACAAATTTTACTTACAAAATTTACATTCTGGTTGAAATTGCCTTGGTTCAGTTATTAGAAGTTCTAAAGAAATTACACCTTGTCAAGAAAAATGAATAATATATTTGCTTGTGTTTTCGAATGTTTTATTGGTTAAAATTCCATGTCAACCTTTTAAAAAAAGAAGGTTATACTAAATTACTGATTGAGACCTATATAAAATTTCATTCAACTATATTAAAAAAATTATTAAAATAAATGTATCAATGTTACTTTCGTCTAAGCTATATTTTTTAAAACTAAATAATTCTATATCAATTAATTTAATCCATAGCAAATGGATATCACCCTTTTCTTTTTCAGTCTCAAATTAGAAGTGATGTTGGTTTCTTTTCATAATTCTCAACGTCCATTGTAATAATTATTTAAAGTTAAAATATTCTGACAGATAGTGTGTTGCCAAACATTCAGAAGAGAGAAATTATTAATGGAAAGGTAGTTTGAAAGAAAAATAAAAGTTTAGGATGAATTTATTTTTATCAATTAAATTACTTATTTTCAGACTTGTAATTAGAAAACAGAAGAGTTTAATTTCAAAAATTAAAATTTTACTATTATTAATTCTCTTCATACAAGGTTATTAATTAAATTAGCGGACTTTTAAAAAAAATGTGAATTAATTATAAGTTCTTATTTATTCATAAACTTAATATATTTGAGGAGGAAAATATGAACAGTGTTTTTGTTTTGGTTTTCACCGTTGGTGTTTTGCAGTGCAGAGACTTTGAGGTCAACTCTACTCAACTTTTATAATCTCGCACGACCAAATCAAAGACAGTGTCTGCTTTTTCTACGCTCTGGACCGCATTCTACGTAAGCGTAATAACCGTGCTAACTTTCCAGGAAAATAATGCGTCACTGTCACTCACTGCACTCATCAATTTTCCAACTCATATTAGCAACACGTTAAGATATGGAAAAATGCAACTTTCTTGGTCTTTTCCTCACCATGTATCTTTCGTGCATAATGCCAATGAAAAGAAACCAGTAACAATCAACTTTGCTTCCCACTTCTGAGTTCTATCTAACACTAGCTTGGAACTTCAGTTGAGTATAAAAGGTATGCATTTCACTCTTTTTTCTTATTGTTGCTGCTACTGTATGAAATTGATTTTATCCTAATTACAAGAAATTCTGAAAATCTACTCTACTTCTTAATTTTTCTGGAATATGTTGACATCTTGTATCTGGGTATATAAACTCCCTGATCGCTGTGCATATTGTCATGGTCCTGTAATTTTCGTGAAATTGTTTCTTTATGTTTATAACTTGAATGTCCATCAAACAATCCCCTAATTGAAGCTCTTGGTTCTTCGGTCCTAAAGCCTTATTTATTTCCCTAACCAAAGCGAGAGAAATATTCATGGAGAATTGCTGCCCAATATTAAGAATTACATACCCAACCCAAGCAATTTTACTTGTCATTTATATTTTTGTATTTTCCAGCTGATGGGATAAGAATTCATTGCGTCAGTTTTGTAAACACAAAATACCCTTTTGGATAAACTTCACTTTTAGAAGTTTGAATTGAATATCATAGTTCACTTTTTATTTTCCTACAACAAGTACCCAAAAGTTCAATTTTACAAGTTAAAATCATATACTCTTAATATATTGAGCTTGAGCATGATGTTTGCTGTATACAGAATGATCTAGATAGTTGAATTAGTATTCATTTAGTTAATATCCTTTTGTTCATTCTGTTAAATTGCCTGTTCTTAATTTAGAAACTTTTTTGTGCTTTATAAGAGGATTGATTTAGAGGAATTTGATTCCAGGGAAAAAGAGATACGATTTGCAGGTTCATTAGTTTAAACTTTCTGGCGATAGAAAGAGTTCAGTTTATACTGTTTGAGTAAAGAATTCAGTATAGAGTTTTCAGCATGGTTGGGTTGGAGCTCGTTCCCATAGGTACAATTCTGACATTGGTAACTTCACAAATCTTGAAAACAGCTCAAGCAGCATCTGATGTTCTTATTGGAAAAGAAAGTTTCAAGGCCCTTTCAAAACATCTATTTGATATTGAGCCAGTGCTGAAGGAATTGCAGCTTCAAGAATTGAATGACTCTCAAGCCGCAAGGGTTGCTCTGGAGTCTCTTGAAGCTGATGTTAAGAAGGCAAATAATTTGGTGGAAAAGTATAAGAACCGTGGCCGTTTTTACTTACTGATTAAGTGTCGATCAATTGTTGAGGAGGTTGAACAAGTCACAAGGGATATCGGAAAGTCTCTGGCTGCATTGTCTATTGCAAACACTGAAGTGCTATCAAGAATTTCTGATCAGGTCAATAGATTGCAAGATGAGATGCAAAGGGTGGAGTTTGAGGCTTCCCAGTCCCAGATTCAAATTGTTGACAAGTTAAACCAGGGACTCAGAGAACAGAAACTAGATCAGGCTTTTGCAAATGACATGTTAGAGGAGATAGCAAGGGCAGTTGGGGTGCCAGTGGAACCCTCAGAGATAAGCAAAGAGTTGGCTAGCATTAGGAAGGAAAAAGAAGAAGCTTCTGAAAAGAAAGAAAGAGCTGAATGTGTTCTTTTGGATCAGATCATTCAGTTACTCTCTCGAGCTGATGCTGCAAGGGATTATGAAGAAGTAGAGAGGCAATACTTTGAAAGGGTTAAGGTGATAGAGAAATATGATTCAAGGGAAAAATATATCCCCCCACTCAATTCTTTCCATTGTTCTATAACTGGAGCTGTTATGGAAGATCCTGTCAGCCTTTGCACTGGTACTACATGTGAGAGACATGCTATTGAAGCTTGGTTTTATGATGGCAACAGGAAAGACCCAGAAACTAATGATGTTCTTGAAGATACTACCTTGAGGTCTAACATTCCTCTAAGACAATCTATTGAAGAATGGAGAGAACTTAATTATTGTCTGATAATAAGGTCTATCAGAGAAAATTTATTATCATATTCTGACCTGCAAGAATCCCTGACCCAAATGCAGGCTCTTGTAAGAAAGAATTCTATTAACAAGGATTGGATTTCTATAGGAGAGCTTACTGATATTGTTATCTCTATCCTTGGGAGCTCTGATGACAAAGAAGTAAAGAGGAAGATTTTGATAACTTTGAAGGATGCTGTTGAGGGGAATACAAGAAACAAGGTAAGCAAACTGTTTCTTTTTCTTGCTTCGGTCAAACCACACACTTCCTTGAGGATTTGCAATTTATGATTTAGAGGGACAAACGGGAAAAACATAGGTACGACAAATGTGTGAAAATATTTTCTTGATTGTATTTTTTTGAACATGATGTTCTTAAAAGTTCATATGCCGCTCTTGGCTCATTGATTTTATTTTATGTTACCATTTGAAGTTTTTCTCGGTTCTTTCCTGAGTAGAAAGTTGACTGATTTTACCGTTGAGATAGTCCGAATTCCTTTTAATTGCTACACACATATCGTACATGCAATCTAAAAATCAATTTAAATTTAACACTTTCATTAAATTTTATAGGAGAAAGTGGCTGAATCTCGAGGATGGGATCACGTTCTTTCCTGCTTAGGCAGTGACTCCAGCATTTCCAAGGAAGCAATTGATCTGCTATATGAACTGCTTCAAGAACAATCTGGTTGGAATCAATATCTCTGTAAAAAGCTTTCTGAAAATCGCACTGCAGTTGGGTCCCTTGTTGCCATTCTAAAGAATCTCTCCGGTGCCGAAGTAGCCGAAAAGATTTTGGTGAAGCTTTTTGAACTAAACGAGGAAACAATTACCAGTGCTGCTAATTTTGGTTGGTATAAACCACTTGTTGATCGCATGATTGAAGGTAAGAAGATTGATTATTTTCAACTTGTATGTGATATAATGAATATTTTTCCATTATATTGAATATATGTGTGTATGTATATGT
>Ga0099823_1005758_pt1 | contig 12422 bp, 4 predicted proteins | sample CowpearedBW_FD_76831 | JGI IMG/M metagenome (GOLD analysis project Ga0099823, IMG submission 76831) | Root nodule microbial communities of legume samples collected from California, USA - Cow pea red BW | ecosystem: Host-associated > Plants > Roots > Nodule | place: USA: California | collected... | reverse complement strand
TTTTAAGTGAATTTTGGAATTATGCTAATTCACTTTATTTTTATTACTTTCTTTTTTAAATGTATTTTTAGATAAGTGCTGCAGTATATTGGATGTTAACATAGTTGGGATTGCTCTATAATGATACCCAATAGTGATAAATTTATTTATTTGTATAACAATCATCTTAAAAGTTAAGCCAATACTAATTTGTATGGTTGATATTTTAAAAAATATACATATTCTGAAGCAATCCAAACTGCAACCATAATTGGCAATACAAACTTATTGCATCAAAATGAAGGTTGATGTTAAAACTGTTATTAATCCTAGCACTGGAACTAACCTGAAAATGACGGTTCATTAATTTTGAATATTTTGTTGACTATTATTTCTTGTTATATAAACTTCACTTAAAGGCGGGCGACATATACAATGAAGGACAAACTCTACAAAAATCTAATTAATGAAAATCAACTGAAAACGGTAAAATTTTAATTCATCACGAATGCTCCTTATTCAAATATGGAGATCAATCAACATGTTACGTTCAGTATCTTTTTCGTAGAGATCAATACTTTCTCCTGGGAAAAGGAATCCAAGAGACTGCTGAAGAATCTGATATAAATTACTTCTATATATGACATTTTAATCAGCTTACCACCAATCTTATTATTTTTGAACTACAAATAACACGCACCGATACATCAACAATGCATCAAAATAAGTATTATGCGGGATTTACAATCATTTCATTCCCAACAAAAATAAATTTATGAACTGACGATCAAAAGATTTGACCTTCAAGAAAACCTACAAGTCAAAGAATTGCAGATTTCAGCCCGAGTTGCTACATTTAAACTATACAGATGTAAGTCTCAATCTTCAAGAACGCTGAATGAAGTATTTCTTGATCATATGGGACATTTAAGGGTCGATTACATTATTCAGTAACATAATTGACCACAATAAGCACAAGATCCAAGGGTGAGAAGAAAAGTCAAAGCAGAACTTGCAGCCAAGACTTTCATAGGGTATAATCAAATCTCCAATATTTCAAGGTACATCCGCTCAGTAAAATCAACTCACTGGTGCATCCCGCGGCTGCTACTTTCCTCTCCTATTGAAACAGTGGCGAGGGACTTGGATGCCCATGCTCTAGCATTCATTGCTCCTTCCTGCAGATTACTTCTCTTGCACGGCTCTTTCAAACAGTTAAAAGACTGTATTAGCCGCTTCAAATAAATCAAAGGATGCTCCAGTAAGCTCCCTAATCTAATATTTTGGATGACCCTTCTCCAAGCAAATTGAATACATATAAGCAGTGTCGGAAAAAAAGAGTACAGTAATCTCAAAACCACAAACGTAGTGGCCAGAGCCAAATACGTTTCCTGCCGCAGTAAATTTTCTGGAGATCTAGCCCATGAAAATGGACAACTTTCTGGCTCGGTGTTACTATGACTTTTATCAGTGGAAGAACGACCAATTTTCTCAAGTGATAGTTGATCAAGTGAATCAATCCTGATCCCTACAATGACAGCCAAATAATGAACTAAATACAACAAAAATAGGGAAAATAAAATGTGATACTGCAAAACAAAACAAAAAAAGAAAAAGGATGTGCTATAGCGTAAAAGAACTACAAATTTTTTGTTTTTTATCAATCTAAAAGAGGTAATGTACTTGTTGGGACAGCTAAAATGATTTACCACAATGCTTCACCTGGATATTAAAAAAGAACTACGAAAGTGCTAGGAATTTTCATTGGGGTTTTTAACCAAAACTAAAGAATCTAAATTTCCTACCCGCAAGAGCAAAGTTTTAAAATCCACAACCTCTTCAACCCTCTCTTAGGTCACATTAAGGATGGTTTTTGATTGAAAGTGTCAAAAAATTTATAAACTACAATCAATCTTTAGTTTTTAGAAAGTGGGTCTTAGATTAGGATATTTTTAGTTTTAAAAGTTCGTTTTTCCTAAATTTTAGTTTAAAGCTATGTTGGTGGTATTACTGACAACAAGGGTGTTAGTGTCAGTAAATGCGGTGACGACTTGTTGGACAATGTTAATCTAAGTAGCAACAAAGACAATAAATGATGATGACAGCGATAGAAGTGGTGACAACAATTGGAAGGATCATATGAAAGATAGCAAGAGTATGTTTATCTAAAAGTAAAAACTACATTAACAAATTTCTTTTCGGTTTTATAAATGAATGTAAAAGTATTTCAAAATTGAACTAAAAAAAATCCATACCTATTTTTCCCAAATGCATTTTTTTTCAAAAATTGCATTCAAAAACCAAAATCTTGCAACCACCAGGAACCGGATCATAGAGCATTTCTATTACAGGTGTCATTCTATGAGGTCAAAATTTAACTTTTGTGGGTTCCACTATAAATGAATGTAAAAGTATTTCAAAATTGAACTAAAATCATTTCAGACCTATTTTTCCCAAATGCATTTTGTTTCAAAAATTGCATTCAAAAACCAAAATCTTGCAACCACCACGAACCGGATCATAGAGCATTTCTATTACAGGAGTCATTCTATGAGGTCTAAATTTAACTTTTGTGGATTCCACTATACCCCATCCATCACTTTTAAGACCCTTTTGCAATTTTTACTCCAATGCAAGGATCTTAGACCTACACTCTCATTAACGTTTTATTTGGTTGTTGGCAAAAGTATATATTTCAAAGATAGAAAAAATAATTTTTTATTCTCAGAACCAAGGTCTTATTTAAGAACTTAGATTTTTTTATGCAATGTCAACATACTCCAATGGGGAGATCTTATAAGACATAGGTCTTAACCTTATAACCCAGTGTATGACCCCTGCAATGGAGATGATCTAGCAAAGTCCAAAACTCAACAAAACGTTTTTGACACATTATCACAGAAAATGACATCTTCCTTGCTAAATACAAGTAACACTTTATCCAACCTCTAGTGTCACAACCACCACGTAATCATGGCCTCTTCAATGAATCATCATGGTTGAGAGAAGCGGCATTATGTGTTTTTTAGTGTTTGTATTTTCTAACTTATTCTTCTATGAGCAAGAAGGTCCAAGTTTGAATCAGGGTACACTGTGGCCTATGGGATTGACCACATCCCTTGCAATTTAAAACTCCTGATTCTGAAATACTCCATTCAACATCTAAGCAATTGGGCTTTCATGCCCCATGCACTCCCAAGCTGAAATGCAACAGTTACCTTTCAAGTGAAATACACAGTAATCACTTGACTGTAGTAAAAGACTAAATAAGGTATGGCCAAAGTCTCTCATCAATCAAATTTTACTGTGGTTTCTGGGACTAGCAACATAGGATTTAAAATTCCCTTGTATTTTGAAGTGCTCACAGACTCTTTTATAGCATGTTGACTTTTTATGCCATCACACCCTCGAGCCACAATGGCCCTTTAACGTGAAAGAAACGACATTAAAATTTACAGATTTTTAATGCAGTGCAATACAATAAGTCACAGCCAAAGTATGCCAATGATTAAATATTAAAATTTAATCTTAAAACCAAGACCAAACTATCTACATGATTCAACCAACTGAATACAACCTATCTTCTTTTGTGTCAAATAAATCTGTCCAATCTTTCATGGGATCATGTTCGGAAATCAGATTTTATTGTAATCATGTTTGTGCTTTGATGTAGGTTTTGGAACCTTTGAATACGGATTAATCACTATAATCAAATTTAATTAAAACTCAAGTGTGAATTGAATGAGTTAACATGTGCGAATCTCAATCAAAAGTTACATGTACACTAGAAGATAGCACACGAATCCCGATGCATGGATAAGTAAAAAAAAAAAAAAAGTGTGCCTCACCGGTAACATCATTGTAGAAACCAATGAGCGAAGCAAGCGTCCGAGAACCATGGTACCGAACCCGCATGGTAGAATTCAAAATGAATAATGTAGGGAAACCATGGACACCATATTTGGACAGTATGCTGCAAGAATCGCATAGGCACTCAATTGAAAGAATACACAAACAAAAGAAAGAAAAAAATGAAACCAAAAACGCATTACACAAACCTCGGCCTAACCGAGGATTCTTCAATAGCAAAATGAGGAATGGAAGGGTGCAGTGCAGAGAGTACGGAGAAAACCGGTCTAAACACACGCGAAAAAGGGCACCACGACGCATAGAAGAGCACAGCCACATACTCGTGATTATTCTTGTGAACCATATTCAGCGCCTTCTGCAAAGAAACCTCATCTCCCTGTTCATAAGCAATGCAAAGCTTCCATAACTAGATACAAATACTGTAATCGAAAAATTATAATAATACATTAGAAAAGAAAGAAAGGGAAAGAGGGAGAATTACCTCGGTAACGGCAATGGATCCAAGAGAATCGGGAAGAGGGCAGGTGGAATCTGGAAACCCTGAGACGAAATCGAGAAGGGAGTGAACGGGACAGACTGTGGCGGCGGTGGTGGTCTGAGAAAACCTACGATGATGATGCGGTTGAGCGGTGGCAGAGAGGGTCCCACAGAGCAACACGGCGAAGACGATCTCCGATCCCCAAACCCTCATCCTTATCCCTTTCCCTTTCCCCGTTTCCCCTGCAGGGAGTGAGCAGAGCAGAGCAGAACAACCAAATCCAAATGGAAACCCTAATTCCGAAGCATGGATTTGAGATGAGCGAGGTGAAGGGAGAGATGGGTGACGTGCCTCAACCTTAGTGGACGCTTTTTTCTTTATTTTAATTTTGCTATTTTGATTTAATTACGGAGAGAGAGAGAGAGGAGAGTGATCGGTGATGGTGGTGGCAATGGGAATGACATTACTATTTACCTCTTGGCACACTCACAGCTGAATCGGACTCAGAATCAGAGGAATCACACCACACAACCCTAACTCTTCTTCTTGGCTTCATCGCCTTTGCGTTCCACGCTGCTACCACTTCTCTTTCTTTCTTTTATTCGCTCCACCATAATGCATTTTACAACATAAAATACAATCCCTAACAAAATTCTCAAAATTAATTTTACTTGTTAATTTTATGATAAACTAAACCATGATTTTAAATATGTTAATTTTACCTTTCTCTTAATTAATGTCAATTATGCAAGACTTAATTTTATCTTCTTAGATTAATACTAACAGCATCTTGCAGTTCAGAAGAATTTATTCTGATATATGAATATCTAGCACGTGGTGGGTTCAGAATAAGATAAGATATTTTTGGTTGCGATTCACAGACATGAGAAGATGTATTACAGTCTACGGCTTATGGCATCAAATAATATATAATTTTACTTCATAAAATTAAATATGTAAAACTTGAACAACCCACCAACCAATTATTATAAGCCCTGTATTAAAATATGTCTACATATAAAGTACCGATACTTTGGTTAATGTATTCTTGATATATAAATTTGTATACGGTATATATTTTATCAATATTTTGACAATAAAATATTTAATTTATAAAATAGTTATATTTTTATAATAACAATAATTTATAATTTTCAATATTTTATCAATATTTTGACAAAAAAATATTTAATTTATAAAATAATTATATTTTTATAATAACAATAATTTATAATTTTTTATGTTGAAAATTTTAATATATATTATTTTAATTTTGATTCACACGATAGTAATTATATATTTATTATGTTTTTAAAAATTATTATACATTTTTTTAATATGCATATATCACCTATGGTATCTTATTATTTTTAAATAAAATGTATTGATGTATTGGATACATGTTGTATCCAATATAATATACATATCGTACGTATTCGTACATTATAGATCCAAATTTAAAACTCAATTACTATCATGAAACATATTTAAAACGTCAAATAAATTTAATAAAATTTGATTAAAGTGACTAAATCCACACATTTTTTAAGATGATAGACTAAAATTGATCCAAAATTTCGAAAGAGAACTAATTTCAATTTTTACTAAATGATAAAGACAACAACATATTTAACCCATTTATATAATATATATATATATATATATATATATATATATATATGGATGGTTAAATTATTCTTTTGGTCCTTATATTTGTCAAATAGTGTCAAATTGATCCTTTAATTTTGATTTGTCTCAATTTGGTCATTGTTTTCTTTAAAATGATTCAATGGTCCTTACCATCAATTTTGAACAACCGGTGTTAAAGTCAATATCACATGTCAATTTCTGTTTTTTTTTTTAATTTTTGAATTTTTTTTATTTTTTACACGTTTCACTTCACATTTATGTTACGTGTCGAAATGATTCAATTTGATCCTTGTATTTGTTTTTAGTTTCAATTTAGTCCCAAATTTTGTAAAAATAAACCTTAGATTGACACTCAATTTAGTTTTTGTATAAATCTTATGATAATATTCTTCCTAAATTTGACATTTTTATTAAATAAATGTTACTTCAAAAATTAGAAAAAGTAGACTGATTGAGTAACCAACTAATAATATGACTTAAGCAATAAAAAAAGTTTAAATATGTTTTTAATTTTTTAAGTTTCACTAAAAATTAGAATTAGTCATATTTCAAAATTTTGAACCAATTTAGTCCCGCATATTTAAAAATGCATGAATTTAGTTTTTTTTAACCAAATTTGGTTAATTTATTTAACGTTTCAAACACGTTTTTCAACTAACATTGAAATGAAAATGTGTCAAACATTATAAATAAATCAAATACTATCATGAAACGTAATTAAAACATCAAATAAACTTATCAAGATTTAGTTAAAATGACTAAATAAATGTATTTCTAAAGTTGAAAGACTAAATTTGATCAAAATTTTAAAAAATGATAAATTCCAATTTTTATTTAAAATTAAGGAAGAAAAACATATTTAACCCATAAAAAAATTTATGGGGTTTGGTGCCACAACTTGTCAACCATACCATTTTAACATCCTAGATTAGACCTTAGGTTTTTGCTATGTATCTAAAATAATTCAACGCAAGAATTGTATAAAAAAATACTTTATTAAATAATTCAAGCAATATTTTAGCACTTATTTAATGTCATTTTCTTCATTTTTTTTTCCAAGGGAGTTGACCAGGAAAGGATGTCATCATAGACTAAACCAAAGTTAGACAACAATCGAAAATATATAACCGATTTTTCAAAGCAGAGCATTAAGTATTTTAACTTATCCAATAAAATTTAAAAGTTTGGCGAGAGTGATTGTAAGAACTAGATGTTTACCCTGATCTTCAGTTCTTTTGTACTAAAGTTCTTTGAGATTAAACTCACATTAACTGTAATTGATAAGAAAAATGTTCAAAACAAAAGGTTGGGAAAAGTTGGTGGAGGGAAACAACATGGATGAATGATCGCGTGGGGAAAGTTGGTTGTGCTTGCCACCACGACGATGGTCACTCATAAAGTGGTAGGGGACCGGAATACAGGGGAGGACCATGGGGTTTGCGGAGGAAAATTTGTGACAACGACTGTTGTGGTGGCCACTCTGTTGATGCTGATGGTGGCAGCGGTGACTGTGGGGTGGCAGTGGTTGTTGTCGAGAATAATATAAATGTTTGTTCGGGGCGGTGGTGGCCACGACTGTGATTGTTGTCACCATAAGTAATGGTTGTAGTAGACATCCATGGGAGGAGAAGTAGGCCATATGAAAGCACCATTTGATCGGAAGTGAAAGCTTACACTACTTTACTATTTCTAAAATCTTAAACATCTGCTATTTTTCATTGATAATGGGTGATGAAAGATTACAGTTATAAAACGTCGTAGATATGAACAATTAAATGGTGATTCTTCAGGTATGAGCATCTAACTTCACAGATTTAAAATAGATAGCTACAGCTATTCTCTTCCTTTAGAATGTAAGTAGTAAAATATTATTATTCTACTTTGAGTTGTTCCAAGAGGTTGAGAAGAAATCTTAGAAAGTCCGATGAATGAAGAAAGCCACTAAAAATCTGAAAGATCTTTTAACTTCTCTTAAGATGTTAAAAGTCTAACAAAAAAAACTAGAAGTGGATATAATGTAATTTTAAAAGGGAGCAAATGGCGTGAGAAAAAGCAATATCCATTTCATTTTAAGAGAAGTATGTCTAACCACTGGAAAGTGTTGCCTCCCTGCCACGAATATGCAGCAGCAACACCTAGAGAATCGCCATCCAATAATTTGCAATCCATAAAAACCTGCTTGAAAATCTTCCATCCTTCTGACTGAAGGATACTCGTTCTTCTTACATGGTCACAGAGAAATGAATTGAAACCTTCCACTGTACTCTAAGCCCCCATTTAATGAACAAGTCAACTCTTGCCCAAGGTTTTTGCGTGAGTGCACTCTAGGATTGGCATAATAATTGCTATAACGAACCATGGTTCTGTTCCAATACACTGAAACCTTGAAATGAACACATTGATCTCACCCTCTCACCAAGTCAACCTTACACGATGATGCATTCCAAAAGCACCATGTTACACCATTCACGACGTTTATTCTGTGCTGGGTCTATGATGTTGAAGAACTTGATCATGGATGCATAATGAAATCTATAAACTGTAAAGGACCAGCACATTGCCATTGACAAGATTGTGCCCAAAAGCTGTGGTAAGCAGGTTCGAGTTTCTCTTCTAATTCCAATCATGCAAGCAAACTCATCCAATTTTTTCCCATTTATTTCTGGTTTCGTTCACAATGATCCACAATTACTTATGCTACCAATTATTCTGTTAGAGCGTTATTAAGCATACATCAGTATTAATCTGTACATCTAATGGATATAAACTCACCTGCAAACCATGGACCATGCAACGAAAAAATAGTTTAGCAAGCCTCATTTTATAATTGATCCTCGAATACAGGAACACCCCACCGATCATGTAGAAAATCAAGGGAAAAAAGTCCTCCTGCTAAGTGCGGGGATGTACTGACCAGGGTGCAATAGCACGGAAATTCTAAAAAAAACACAAGACGAAATGAGAGAGAAAATAAACTAGGAAGTATCTATTGGACATAAAAGAGGAGTTATGCAAAGAGCGATCCACGTATGAAAGACGAAAATCACCAGATAATTTTGGTATTCCTCTTTCAAAAAATTAAGGAGATAACTAGTTCCTTCATTTGAAGGACCTACCTAAAATTCGATATCAGTATACCAGTCTACCAGATGTTAAAAAAAATATGTTTTGAGCTAAAATCAACCTAAAGTAAATTTGTTCCTAGGAAAATAAAAATGGTTTCTGAGCTCTGGCAAGAAGCAAGCAAAGCATCACACCAGAGCTGCAAAATAACCTCTGGATTGGAGAAGCCACGGCACGACCAGCTGAATCTATCCACAAAAATGATGCGGCCTTCAAGAAATTATCTGTAATGTCCCAAAATAAAACCAAAATCAGAAACCCCGGAAAGTCATCAGCTGCAGAGGAAGCATGCAACCAGAGAACAAGGAAAAATATACAGTATAGACAACAGACAATTCACTTTACGTTTCTTAAACAAATCTCTTCAAATTGAGCTATTATATACCAAAATAAATTACCACTTTTGCACAGCCGTTTTCAACATGTTACTGCCATTGACATTGAAACAAGGTAATGGTAAAATCCAGTCTTTGGCTTAACTGTTTTTTCACTATTCTATTCTCACAATAAAAAAAGATGCAAGAAAGTGATCAAAGCTACAAAATTACATGTAAACCTAAAAGCTTAATTATAGTGTTTATGATGATATCCATTCTTGCAATTGGCTAGAGCATGACATTTCCATGTTCTTGATGCAGAGGCCCCTAAACCTCAAAACCACTGGTTAGTGGTTGAACCCGCTTCATAATCACACATTGTCTCTATATCGAATGACATCATCGGTGACATAAGGCAAAAGATGTTTAGGCAAGAGCTCATAAGCACAAGGGTATTAGCTCAGAGAACAAAGTTAATCAATCGTTTCTCTTTAAATATACAAAATCCATCCACGTCTAAAGTATTTATTCCTATTATTCCCGTGTTAGGATTAAAATAAAACAAATTTCGTGGTTTAATTTCATTATGAATTTCAAAATCACTTTGACCAGAGGCACAAATGGAGAAATAACCAGCAGAAAATAATTTATTATACCGTAAATATAATCATTACCTGTTCTAGCTTATCATCTTCAATGGGAAATCGAAAATATATACACTAGCAGAGCCTTGTGGTTACCAGCACACAGCAAAACTATCATACAAGTTTTATTAAAGAAAATGTTTCCTGCACCGCATGCATGTGTCACCATGTCTGCATCTGAATCTATCTAACTGCTAAAGAAATTTGGGTAGACCCATAGAGTCAGTTTGGAATATTTCAACTTCATTCTGAGCCTTTTCTGATAAGCAAGGCTTACTTGCTTTATTAACACCATCATCACTTTTCTTCTCAAAGTTTAATATACTTCCACCAAGAGGAACAGACACACATCCTTGTGAGTTTCCCTGCATAATGCTTGCACTAGTATACGCATCTACAGCAATATTGCTGCAAGAAACAATGCCCAATTGAGGCTCCATGTATCCAGCATCAACACCTTTGAGTGCATCAAAGGTTCCATCACAGATATTCACATTATCATGAAAAGCAGAAGGGTGCTGATTAGCTGTTAGAGAAAATAAGTTACTTTGAGAACTACGATGCAAAAGATTGTCCATCATGCTACTTTGGTCATTCAAGGAACTTCTCTCCTGTAAACATCTTGTCACGGCATCCTCATTAGAAAGAATATGATTATCACTAACATCCTTAGTTAATTTAAGATCAGAAGAAAAATCAAATCCACCATACTCAACTGCATCTTGTGTGCAAGAGCTAAAAGAAACATTACTAATGTAGCCACTGTGAACACATGTTCTTTCATCAATAGATGAGCTAAATAGATCACTGTCAAAAATATTTTCCTCAGCAGAGTCCTTCAACTCGGAAGTCTGTGTCCTGTCCATATTACTTAGAGATGCATGTTTAAGTTCACAATGAGATGTGACAAGTGAAAAACCCTCAGAACTACTCTGCAGTTTAACATCAGAAAAAACATCTTTAAATTCAGCCTGGTCTGTGCCACACACAATTAGTTGTTTGTCATCATTAATGACCTTATCATCTGCAATCTCCATATCCTCCTGTGAACTAATAAGATGTCTATCCTCTAAACTTTTAGCAGCAAATATATTCACCTCAGAATTTGGAGCCAGTGTGCTGCTATCAAAACTTATTTTTTGAGTGTTCTCTTCTACTAATTTCACAGAAAGCCCAAGCCCATTGTTGTCAACTCCACAGGGAACAGTTTCAGGGCACCCACTATTTTTATCCTGACTAGCAAAATTACTAATGCCCCCTTTTATGCATGTCGCAGCATTTATATCCTCTGAAATTTGACCATTGTCACTATTATTATTGGAGAAGGGCGTTGAGAAAACTAAAGGAATATAAAGATTGCATGCAGCCTCAGTAGACTCAATAGCACCAACCAACTTCTCACTTCCTACATTACAAACTATATCATTCACGTGAGAACATCCCTGAACTGAACTTCCATCATTCTTATCAGCCTCCAACAGTTTTTTATCTTCCGTTTGACGGTCAAAGCCTCCAAAGTCATCACTAGCATCTCCTGATTTACAACCCAAAGGTAGATCACTGTTGAAATTTCCACTCTCAATTGATAATGATATTGGGAGCTGATTCTCTTGACCACTGTGAATAGATGCACCAGCTAATGACAAATAATTTGCATTGGCATCAGTCTTCGTGGCTCCGGCAGGGACATGACTAACACTCTGCATGTGTTACAAAAAGTTAAGCAGTTCTTTACATTATTGGAATTGAAAAAATAAATAAACGAGACGTTAATAAATTAGCTTACACTTTCAGATGCCATGTTCATACTACTGGACAATTGCTGAGCACCATCATCAGTACAACTAGATTTTAAATGGCCCTTATCTTGAACACCAGAAACAGAAAGCAAGTACGCAGAAGCTTCTTTAAAAGACTCAAACTGGTGCCCACCAGGACTGATGAATCAAATTACATAAGAATCAATCGTAAGAAACGGTAATGTCTACAGGAAAGTAACAGTTCAATATATGGATAAATTTGAACCAATAGAATTTAGGTTACATCTGACACAGTAAATATCTTCATCCTTAACAAGTCATAAGTAATAGAAAATACTTAAAGCAACATCATTCCTTAAAGATTAATTTTATCATTTTAATGTCAAACTCAAATTCCCAAATGTTTTCATCTCTCCATCCACTTTTCATGATATCTTTTTAACAAAAAATGCAGCATTTTGAGGTGAAATGGTTTCATATCATATGAGCTTTTCATGTTAACGGTGAAATAAGAAGGATGGGATTGATATGGATTTCATATTTGAGTGAATAAAATAAATTCTCAAGACGCAAAAATAATAAAGGATGTGTTAGAAACAGA
>Ga0099823_1005746_pt1 | contig 12434 bp, 14 predicted proteins | sample CowpearedBW_FD_76831 | JGI IMG/M metagenome (GOLD analysis project Ga0099823, IMG submission 76831) | Root nodule microbial communities of legume samples collected from California, USA - Cow pea red BW | ecosystem: Host-associated > Plants > Roots > Nodule | place: USA: California | collected... | reverse complement strand
TATTTTATATAAAATATTCTTTAATAAGAGTATTTTTTATATATATATATATATATATATATATATATATATATTAACTTGTTTGTGGTCATTACTGAACACACAAATTTAACTTTAAATTTAAAAAGAAGTTGAATATTGGATGTGTTGGTAAATTAAAATAAAATAAACTTATCACTTAACAAAATTGTTAGGTAGTCATGATTTTTTGTTCATGAATGAAGATAATATGTTATTGGGCCTAAATAAATATTTTGATTGAATTTAAGAAATAATTACTATTAGTTGTGAAATATTGAAATCCATGCATGCATCCATTTAGGGAAGTGGAATGGAATGAAGAAACAAAGAACATTGGAAATGTTGTAGGGTTGCATGTTCCCTAGTTATTATCATTATATTAATAATTAAAAGCATCAATGGCATTGGTCCAAAACAATTGTCATTCTCAGCTTTCTTCGATGATAACAACTAAAGTTGTCTATAGATGACAGCGAGAAAAACGGTTTATCTCCTATTTTCATCTATTCATCCATGCAGGCCATTCCTCCACCGCTAAATCATAACCAACACAAACACCTTCTCCCTATAATAATCGCTCCCAACACAGATTCATCTCCACATCAATCTTCTCTATTTTCCTCTCTCTCTGTTCTTGTTCTTTTTTCCACAACCAAATTAATCGCCAAAAAAAAAATGGGTTGTGGAAAATCTAAGCTCAATGTTGTTGCCACCTCCACCCTCCTCAGCAAGAAATCAAGCGTTAGTTCCAAGGAAGCCGATGCAAAATCAGTGGACAAAAACAACGATGTGAAAGTTGAAAATGTAAATTTGGAAGTCGAAGAAAAGAACGACGAAAATGTCAAAGATAAGGATGTTGGTGAGTCCAACAAAGATTCTGAGGTAGCGAAGGTAGAAGAAGATAAGGCATTGGAGAAGAGCCATGAAGCTGAAGAGAACAAGACAGAGGAAACTGTCGTTGCCGTTGCCGTTGCCGTTGTCGAAGAACCAAAAGAGCCTTTGAAGGAGGAGGAAGAACACAAAGTGAAGGATGTTGCTGTTGCTGCTGCTGCAGAAGAACAACCAAAGGAACAAAAACCAGAGGAACAACCAAAGGATCCAGAACACCAACAACCAGAAGAACAACAACCAGAGGAACAACAACCAAAGGAACAGAAGGGAGATGAAAATGAGAAAGGTTAAAGGATGAATCTCACGAAATATTTGTTTTTTATCTGGATTAATTTTTTAATTAATTTATCTGTTCTGTTTATTCATAAGTTTGTTGGTTGTGACGATGCATGACCCCTTGGATGATTCTGATCATTCTGAAATTTATTTTGTTGACAATATTGTACCTGACAGAGGATGTCAAGGGAGAGGATTTGGTGAAGGAAGAGCAAAGCAAAGACACAAAAGAAGAAACCTTGGTTAAGGAAGAGGAAGTTAAAGAAACAAAAGACGAGGAGAAGAATCTGGTGAAGGAGAAAGAGCCTGAAGTTGCAAATGTTGCAACCACAACCTCTTAAAGTGAACAGAAAGATCTGAATTTTTGAGCAGGTAGTTAACTAGAGTTCGAATGTTAATTAGTGAAGTGACAACGTGAATTTGATCGAAACATGTTTGTGTTGCAGGCACGAATGAACAAGCAGAAAAGGATGAAATGGGATGAGAGTTACATCACCTGAATTAATTATTGTGGTTGCATTGCAAGTGCAGGGTGTTTCCTGTTCATATTAGTCATTTTCTAACGATGATTAAGTTGGAAATAGCTTGAACACAGTGCCCATTGTTCATGTCTATGGTGATTAGCTTTTGTTCATTTTGTGTTCGTCTTGCATATGATTTTCCTTTCCTCTGTCCTCTCCCAACATTATACTATTATTATATTATACACTCCACAACAATTACTATTTGCCACATTCTTCTATTCATCTTCCATTCACTTTATACCTTCAAAAATAGTTATTTCATAAAATAATTTGCTTACAACTATTGTCGATTCATAAGAAAACAAATGCTTTGTATAATGTGATTCCCAGAAATTAAACTCAATAGAAAACCTATAGTTAGTTGTTGGTTTAATCAATGTTTTCAAAACTCAACCAACAGTTGAATTGCTCAAAGCGTTAATCACTTATTTTAATTAAATACTAATACTGACATAGCATATAATTTTAACCAAATATAATATAGTAATTTTATGGCACCAAAAGTTAAATTAAAGTCTTAACGATCAAAATAAATATAAATATATAGTTATAATTATATTAAATTAGTAAAATATATTAGTGACCATTACGATACATATACAAAATAAATCAATATAGTATAACATTACACGATTACACGAAAATAAGATAAAAAAAATATTGTTTAATATAAATAACTGAGTTACATGCTTTATTACAAAGTAATAGTTGATGTCAACTTATAAATTCCATTAAGCATAGTTTTCACTTTAAAACTATTTTAGATTAAATTGAAAAATAAAAAGCTAAAATTTTGGTATCACCAGGTTAAACCGATTTTGTGCATGATTTTTAATCGGTTCGTTAGTCAATTTATTCTCATAAATTTTGAAGCTATCCAGATTTCATTACCAAACAAAAAATTGTATATACTCTTGTAAAAGCAGTGTTTTTCTTTTATTTGTCCCAATAATAAATAAAAGTTTAGCAAAAATAAATGACTTCTTAAGTAAACAAACCTAAGAATATTGAGAGTGTGAGCAACATTTGGAAGTAAAATATTCAAGTAATATAGAAGTAAAGTAAGGAAGTAAAATATTATAAGATGATTTGTTTTCATCAGTTCAGAGTGAATTCACTTCGTGTATTACTTATTGATTACCATTGCCCATTTTTACGAGAAACAAAATCTAGTAGTTATATTGTAAAAATTATAAAACTTTTATGATTTTTCTGCATTACATATATTACCTATAACAATTATAACAATATATAAAGAAAATTTCCTCTGTCAATTTTTCATTTTTCAATTTGACTCTTAATTATTATTTTATAATTAGTTTATTTTTAACATTTCTTTTAAATCTATTTTATTTTGACCATTATTTAAAAAATTATTTTTTTAACCATTATTTTATTTAACAATTATTTTAAAACTTATTATATAAAACTATATTTTTAACAATTATTCTATCTAACAACAGTTTTTTTAAATATATTTTATTTTGACCGTTATTTTAAACAATTATTTTGTAACAATTATTTTTCTTTAACAACTATTTTAAAATTTATTATAAAAACTCCTTTTTTAACAATTATATTATTTAATAACTATTTTAAAATTTATTATAAATATTTTAAAAGAAAATATCATTAATCTTAATGTTTATAAAAATTAAAATTAAAAATGCGAACAAACATACACACGTATGTGTTTTTGCTAATTACTGTAAAAGAATTAATTAACTAAAATATAAAAAGGCAAGCATTTTTAAAATTAAAATTTGAATGAAATTATTGGCTTTTAGAAGTAGGAGCAATAATCTCAGGGGAAAAGTAAAAAAAAAAATACAGAAAAGTAAAATACAAAATTATAATTTAATGTGTAATTTGTAATTCAGTATGAACAGCAGAAGAACCACAATATATTTTTGAAGTTGGGCCGAGAAAAGCCCAGAAAGAAAAGGCATGGCCCAAACCTGCCCAACTCCATGTGTGCAAGCGGGAAAATTACGTTTCCCGAATCCCATTATTGGCGCGAAATATTCGGTTCGCTTCCACTTTCTTGGAGCCGCAGATCACACTATTGAAATCTTACGGTCACAAGGGCCTTTGATCACCTAACCTACATATTTTTTTTTTTCTCAACACGCTTTAAAATAAGTATTGGCTCGCTTTCTCTCTCTACTCACAACACTCTCCTTGAAAAAACCCTTGATCTCAAAAAAGGTACCAATGGGGAGGCCCTCCAAGACGCAGGTTTCCAACGACTCAACCTCCGATGAAGAGGAGGAGGAGGAAGTCGCCGCCGACAACCACCAGATCGAAGACGACGACGAGGAACTTGAAGCGGTGGCGCAATCTGCAAGCTCCGACGACGACGATAACTCTCCGGACGAAGCCGCCGATGACGACGATGATAACAAACAGGTGATTTCTAATCCTAATCTCTGTATTTTCATCTGCGGGCGTTCTCCGATTTTGTCTTGTGTACTGCATTTTCGTGTTTACTTTTGCGCTAAATTTATTCACTGCCTTTACATCTTTTCCGTTTGCTACTCCTTTGGATTTCGCTTTCTGAGCTGCATATTCTTGTTTTTGTTTGCCACCTGGGTTTTGTCTTTTTCACTGTGTCTGTTCCTTGAAGTGTGGTTTTCATTTTGTGTTGTGTTTTTCTTAACTGTTTGGTGGTTGTAGGATGAGAGTAATGTTGATTCTGAAGTTAGCAAGCGCGAGAAGGCCAGATTGAAAAAAATGCAACAGTTGAAGAAACAGAAGGTTCAGGAGATATTGGATGCTCAAAACGCGACCATTGATGCTGACATGGTGTGTATTGCTTATTCACTTTAAATTACAGAGATGCTATTTAATTTAATTTTATATTATGTAGTTAGTTTGCCTTTTTAACTGAACTATCGTCATATACTGTTATGTCTGATGTAGAATAATAGAGGAAAGGGCCGATTGAAGTATCTCCTCCAGCAAACTGAACTGTTTGCCCATTTTGCTAAGGGTGATCAATCTTCTCAAAAGAAGACAAAAGGAAGGTACTTTCTGAAATGTCCTGAATATCCTATACTTTGAAAGAGGAGTTGTATTTTATGCCTTACCATGTTATCTAAATAGTTGAAAAATGTTACCAAGTGAGAGTAAGTAATCACAATAATAGATGAATGATGGCTTTTGCGTCTCAATTTCTAGTGGTAGTTGATAAGGTGGAAAACAATAAGTGGTTGTGTATTTAAAACAACTCACTGCATTGAATCACTGTCTATTTAAGGGGTCGCCATGCATCAAAGGTCACCGAAGAAGAGGAAGATGAAGAATACCTGAAAGGGGAAGAAGATGGTTTAGCAAACACCCGGCTGGTGTCTCAACCTTCATGTAAGCATTCTTTACTTGACGTGCATACTTGCATGGGCACATCATTCTATTATAATAGTTTTTCGCATTTGCTGTTATGCTTGTGCTTCCTTCCCTTCTTTCCTCTTTCTGTCTACATATATCATTTGATTGCGTGGAAGAACATTGGGATGCAGCTTTCTGTGATAAATAGTACTTGTTAAGGATGCATTGGTTTACAAAATAATTTATGCGAGTTCTATTTTTTCCAGTGGTTGAAGACATAATTTCTGGTTAGCTGGTTTTTATGCACATGGATGCTTGAGTTCTAAATTGAACACAGCCAACAAACTAATTTTTTTTTTAAACTTTGTGTATTTTCTTCCATTTAATTGGATTCTTGAGTGTGGCTGTCTAGTACTGCCCATGGTTTTTATATTTTGGGTTTGGTTTGTCTTGTGTGTTGATTCTGTGTATTCACATCGAATGTTCTAGAAGCTTTTCGTCGCTCTAATTTGACATGGCTTGTTTGTTCAACAGGTATCCAAGGGAAGATGAGGGATTACCAACTTGCTGGTCTAAACTGGCTAATACGATTGTATGAGAATGGTATAAATGGAATTCTAGCAGATGAAATGGTAGGTAGAAGACTCTTGTCTCGGATGAATCTCATTTAAATAACTGCCTTGTGATGTGTATTTTGATAAGATGACAAGGTTTAATAAAAGCTATGATGTAATATGAATAAATATATTGTTTTGCAGGGGCTTGGAAAAACCTTGCAAACTATATCTTTGTTGGGCTACTTACACGAGTTCAGAGGAATAACAGGGCCTCATATGGTGGTTGCTCCAAAATCTACTCTTGGAAATTGGATGAATGAAATTCGTCGCTTCTGCCCTGTTTTACGTGCTATAAAGTTCCTTGGCAATCCTGATGAAAGGGTGAGACCAGCTTTGCTGGACCAAATTATTTGCTTAAAATTACAATCAATGTTTTCTTCCGACACTTCTGTTTGATGGTTTAAATAATTGCAGAAGCACATAAGAGAAGAGTTACTCGTTGCTGGTAAGTTTGATGTGTGTGTTACAAGTTTTGAAATGGTAATCAAGGAGAAGTCTGCCCTACGGCGATTTAGTTGGCGCTACATTATTATTGATGAGGCACATCGAATCAAGAACGAGAATTCTCTCCTGTCAAAAACAATGAGATTATACAACACAAACTATCGTCTTCTCATTACTGGCACACCACTACAGGTATAGTTTGCTGTGATTATAATTCTAACGTGTTTTGGAAAAGATGAAAATTGTGTTGGGTGAGTTGATATGCCAGTTTAAATAGGATTAGGAATGAATACTTCAGAGATAACAGCTGGAACAGCAACCCTTTGTAGAAAAGATAGTTCAAAATTGCCTTGGGTGGTGTCACCATGTTGGATAAGATCTGCAGTAGCCCCCAATAAGGAAAGTGGACCAGATGGAGGATAGCCTAATCACTGAAGGCAGAGAGAGACTGGGGAAAACGGAGAAGTGAAGCCATTAAGAACAGTCTATACATAATTTATGACAATATAGTGACCTCATTTGAACCATGTGTCTAATGCTAAAAGAATGAAATACACTCTTTTGTTATCTTTATTATTATTATTATAACACTTTGTATTTAATTTATTGATTTCTTGGAATAGAAATGTCACCATGCCAATTCTTTCATATAATTGAAGTACTATCAATAGGTATGAGGCTAACAAATCCTCAATTGAAAGAGATCGTCCTATCTGTTTTCTAATAGATGGTGGGCTGAGTTGTTTAGTTTCTGATTTGTCATTCTTTTATTTTCTTCGATTTTTTTGGTTTGATGGAAAGAGCTGAATTTTCCCCCATTACATATTTGTTATTTCTTCCTTTTTTTTTGTAGATTTCAGACCCTTTGTTGTGAAACAATGCTTTTGTTAGAATTAACAACAATTGTCTGTACTGCTTAGTATTTGGTCTATTGGCAAATTTTGTATCTCACGTGCATCGGTAGTTTTTTATCTATGTTCGTAATATGGTTGTGTAAATTAAAGCGTTGAGTAAATTATAACTTTAGTTAAACTGGTAGTCTTTTAATTGCTAGTTTGTTTTATTTTAAGGCTTTATGTTTCAAGCCATACATTGGCCTTCTTTGGATTAACTTTTCCAAAAGGATTTATTGTAGAAAAAAAATTAGAAAAGAAGTAAGCTTATTCATTAGCTAAAATTAGCTTATGCGGAAGTTAATTTTGTAGAAGCTCTTTCATATATCCTCTAAAAACTTATTTTAGTTTGTGCATAAGTAAATTTTAGTTATGAGAATTCATTTCATTTTTTTCTTCTGGAAGTCCTTTTAAAGAAGTTTCACCAAACAGATCCTTTATATGTTATAAATATTGGTTTTGAGGTCTGGCTTGTTTTAAATCTGAATCTTAATTTTCTTTCATTGTTTACAGTTAATGATGTAAATTCACTTGAGAAAGTAATGTCATTCATTTCTTTTTTATGTTCCAGAATAATCTTCATGAACTCTGGGCTCTTCTCAACTTTCTTTTACCTGAAATATTTAGTTCTGCTGAAACTTTTGATGAATGGTTTCAAATCTCTGGTGAAAATGATGAACAAGAAGTTGTTCAACAACTGCACAAGGTAAGCCTTTAACCTTCTATTTTTAAGGGGCTATTATGATAACATGACAATAATACTGATGTTTTTTGTTGTGTATGATTAAGGTCCTCCGTCCATTTCTCCTTCGAAGGTTGAAATCAGATGTTGAGAAAGGGTTACCACCAAAAAAGGAAACCATTCTCAAGGTAGGCATGTCACAAATGCAAAAACAGTATTATAAGGCATTACTTCAGAAGGATCTGGAGGTGGTCAATGCAGGTGGAGAACGGAAACGTCTCCTAAATATAGCGATGCAACTACGAAAATGTTGTAATCACCCGTATCTCTTTCAAGGTGCTGAACCTGGTCCTCCCTTTACAACAGGAGACCATCTCATCACAAATGCTGGTAAACTTTGTTTTCTTTAAGAGTACTTTAAAGTCTCTCTTTGGCTGATCAATTAGATGAGATAATGTCACTTTACAAATTATATTTCACTTGCAGGCAAGATGGTTCTTCTGGATAAGTTACTTCCAAAACTAAAAGAGCGTGATTCTAGGGTCCTTATATTTTCACAGGTCAGTTCCTTGCAAGAAAGAGATTCTTATGATTACTTGCTATGACTACTACTTTATTCAACCTGGTGTATTTGTTTCATTTTTGCTTAATACCGGGCTCTTCTCCAGATGACTAGGCTGCTAGACATACTTGAAGATTATCTTATGTTTCGTGGATACCAATATTGTCGCATAGATGGTAATACTGGTGGAGAGGATCGGGATGCTTCCATTGAGAATTTCAACAAACCAGGAAGTGAAAAATTTGTCTTCCTGTTATCTACTCGGGCAGGAGGACTTGGCATTAATCTTGCTACTGCTGATGTTGTCATTCTTTATGACAGCGACTGGTGAGTATTCTAATTGATTGTGCCAGCAGCCTTTTGATTTGCAATAGTACCCTTTAGATCAAGACTAAATGTTTGTTGATAATTGTTGGGTTTATAACAGGAACCCTCAAGTTGATCTGCAAGCTCAGGATCGTGCTCATAGAATTGGCCAAAAAAAAGAAGTTCAAGTTTTTCGATTTTGCACTGAGGTTTTGAATTTTTTACTTTATTATTCTGTTCATTAGTTAACTTTTTGTCTTGAAATCACTGATACTAGCACTAGACACAGAAATGGGATTTCACTTGGCTGTGGGTACAAAATAATTTTGAAAGTTGTTAGTTTCTTGCTCTTAAGTTGCTACTTCAAGGGATAAAATTAATGTCTCTTTTCAACATAAATTAGAAATGCTAAATTAGATTAAAGACACCAAGCTTCATAACTAAGCAATTGTAGATACAATAAAATACTACCAATCATCGTATAATATTGTATTGGCAAAAAAAGTGTGAAAGATGTTGAAAAATATGTAACCTAGAAATTATGAAGATATTCAAGATGTGTTTGATTTGGCTTCATGGATTTTACTATCTATCTGTCGATGCCTCCTTATATCATGTTAATTGCATTCAGTATACGATTGAGGAAAAAGTCATTGAAAGAGCTTACAAAAAGCTTGCACTTGATGCTCTGGTGATTCAGCAAGGCCGATTAGCTGAACAGAAGAGTAAGGCTTCTCAGGAATGTTTTATTTTTTGTTCCAAGATTTACGGATTATATAAAGTGGTACATTCTGTTTATGTGTGCAGCTGTAAATAAAGACGAGTTGCTTCAAATGGTTAGATTTGGTGCTGAAATGGTGTTTAGTTCCAAGGACAGTACTATTACAGACGAAGATATTGACAGAATTATAGCTAAAGGAGAGGAAGCAACAGCTGAGCTTGATGCTAAGATGAAAAAATTTACGGAAGATGCTATCAAATTTAAGATGGATGACAGTATGTAACCTTTCTACCTATCATATTTAAGTTTTCTTTTTTGAATTCCTGTTAACCCATAGGTTTTGTGCTTTGTTCTGCACTTTTGTAGACATCATTTAAGCGAAAAAATAAGTGCTTTTCACCATTTTTATTGTGTGGTTGATCCCTTTGAAATCTTATCCTTGTGATTGAATAATGAAGTAGTTAATTTCATGTTCCTTGTTTTGTATGTTAGTTTCTGTTGTAGAAACATAAAAGCTACAACAGTTAGAATGTGCATACACGCAGTTTTTTTATTCCTGTTTAGCTAGTTAATATTGCTTTTATGAAATTTGAAATTACTGATGTTTTATATTTTCATTTTGTAGCTGCTGAGTTGTATGATTTTGATGATGAGAAGGTAAGTCGACATTTTATCTTTGCTCAATATGAACCATGTTTTTTGCATCAACCATGTTGCCTTTATCATGTTTTTTTTAACCAACCTCTGGATGTACTATTTTTCCTTAATTGCAGGATGAAAACAAATTTGATTTTAAAAAAATTGTGAGTGAAAACTGGGTTGAGCCACCAAGAAGAGAACGGAAGCGCAAGTAAATATTACCTTTCATTCTGTATATTGAGTCAATGATTTTTTGTTGTCACTCTGATTGATAAATTTATTTATTTTGGGGGTATGGCTTTAGTTATTCAGAGTCTGATTATTTCAAGCAAACAATGCGCCAAGGTGCTCCAACTAAACCTAAAGAGCCACGCATACCTAGGATGCCTCAATTGTAAGCTTCTCACAAAAAGCCTTTCCTATATTTTTTAGGTATAGTGCTTTTATTTGAACTGAGTTCTCAATTCTGTTTCCTGCAGGCATGATTTCCAGTTTTTCAACACACAAAGGCTGAGTGAGCTGTATGAAAAGGAAGTTCGTTACCTCATGGTGCGTAACCTAACCTTACTGATTAGACAAGTCTAAGTTTAGCTCTTTCAGCGTGTGTATAACTAGTGCTTACATTACTTCAAAAATTTCAGCAAACACATCAGAAGAATCAGTTGAAAGACTCCATAGATGTTGATGAACCAGAAGGTATGTAATTACTCAACAGAATGTTGTCTCCTCCCATATTATGATCTGTGTATAATTAACTAGGTAGCTACATTACAGTCTGTCTCAGGACAGAGGGTAAAAAGAGTATTTTTACTTATAAGAAAACAGGATTATGAAATTAGGTAAGAATGGTTTTTTGGGAAAGGGGCATTCAAATTTGTAGCATTTGTGAACTGAACTTATTTGTAGATAGAATTGTATTGTTTCTTTGCTGTCATTAGACATGACAGAAGCATTAGGTTACCAGCACTCTGATTCATAGGTCTTATCAATAGGAACAAACGTTGAACTTTTGGATACCAAGTTTGGAGAATCCAATAGACTAAAGGTTAATGCTTTTTTTATTTTTTTATTTCTAGGACACGTTTTTGTCTTTTAAAATCTCAAAATTGATAAATGGTGTGCAAAATTAGTTTACAATAGTATCAGAAAGTTAATAGATGAAATACGGGTAATTGTTTATCACTCTAAAATGAAGTGGCCGTTTTACATAAATTTGTATGGCATGGCATCCATTGGAAAAATGTATTGTAATTTTTAAATCTAGAAGGTAGAGTATAATATTAAGCATCCCTAGGATGGAAACGTAATTTAACCTTATCACTTCAATGATGCCATGCGTGTTGGCTTTTTTAGAGGTTGGAGATCCATTAACTGCTGAAGAGTTAGAAGAGAAGGAGCAGTTGCTTGAAGAGGTGAGCAAATTTGCTTTATTATTCATAAACTAGGATTTGTTACATTTCTGTTTATTGCTAAACATTTTTGATTTCGGTATTTGATGATCAAAGGGATTTTCGTCATGGAGCCGGAAGGATTTTAATGCTTTCATTAGGGCCTGTGAGAAGTATGGCCGAAATGATATAAAAAGTATTGCTTCTGAGATGGAAGGAAAAACGCAAGAGGAGGTTGAAAGATATGCAAAAGTTTTCAGAGAAAGATACAGGGAATTAAATGGTAAGTTTATCCAATGCGACAGTTACATTCAAGTTTCTCACTAAATGACTACGGGTTTGTTATATGGGCCCGCGTATGGTTTCCCACTAAAATATGAAGTGTCTATTGCGTGTTAGATTGCCAAGTGAAGCTTGAATTTAGTTTCCCATTAAAATGTCAGGGGTTTGTCTGATTTGTTATTTACCCATTGTATGTAGATTATGATAGAATTATTAAAAACATTGAAAGAGGTGAGGCGAGAATAACCCGGAAAGATGAAATCATGAAAGCCATTGGGAAGAAGTTGGACCGCTATAAGAATCCTTGGCTAGAATTGAAGATACAATATGGACAAAACAAAGGGAAGTTATACAACGAAGAATGTGATCGATTCATGGTACCATGTTTTTGCTTTCTCCCCCAAATTTTTTTCTTTCGTTTCTGTTTATATCCTTATCTGGTGTTCACCTAACATAATATCGCGTTATCTGTGACACTATAAAAATTGCAGATATGCATGATTCACAAACTTGGCTATGGTAATTGGGATGAGTTGAAGGCAGCTTTTCGTATGTCTCCCTTATTTCGTTTTGATTGGTTTGTGAAGTCTCGCACAACACAAGAACTTACAAGGAGGTGTGACACTCTCATTCGACTGGTGGAGAAGGAAAATCAAGAATATGATGAGAGGGAGAGGCAAGCTCGTAAAGAGAAGAAACTGGCGGCTAAGGTTTGTATTTTAAACTTATTGGAGTTACTTCAATCACGTTTATGTCAAGTGTTGTTGTAACCAAGTTTGACGAACATTGCAGAGCATGACCCCGTCGAAGCGTTCCATGTCTAGACAGAACGAGAGTCCCTCTTTGAAGAAGAGGAAACAG
>Ga0099823_1005738_pt1 | contig 12441 bp, 13 predicted proteins | sample CowpearedBW_FD_76831 | JGI IMG/M metagenome (GOLD analysis project Ga0099823, IMG submission 76831) | Root nodule microbial communities of legume samples collected from California, USA - Cow pea red BW | ecosystem: Host-associated > Plants > Roots > Nodule | place: USA: California | collected... | reverse complement strand
CGTCGATGGCTTGAAGCTGGTCGGCAGACGGCGAGAAAGGAGCACGCCTGATTAAATCAGCAACCTGGACTCGGTCGATTCGGAGGAGGGCTCCTTTCACTGCTGGTCGGTTGCGATGAGCCTCAACGCGATTAACAAGCGCCTGTATGCATACGGCCTTGGCAATCCTCACCGCCTCGTCTCCCTCACGCACTGACAAAGGCGTGTGCAGGTTACGCAGCAAGTCAGCAGGGTCGACAAGGCCTGTCAGCTTCCGGAAGTCATCTTCGTGCATCAGGGCCTGTTCTAGGAGCAGGCAGGCTGCCTCGTTGATGTGTGCCATCGCTGCGGTGATGGCCTCACCAAGAACTTCAGCACTCACCTGATTCTGCTTTCCCTGATAGACGGGCATCACCCGTCCAATCATCGCAGGGGGTATGACCATTGGGTTGGACATGGAGGGACGGCCCTCATAGGTGACCACCTCGCCGTAGGTGTGCACCGTCGCGCCAAAGTCGTACGCCATCCAGGGTTCGATCGAAGGCTTACCAATCAAGCTGATGTGCAGACGCTGACCTCGCCCGTCGACCACTTTGACGAATCCGCGGAACGCCCCTTTGGCCTCTTGCAAGGGCGCACCGGTGCGATCGTAGATCGATCGCTCGATTAGGGTGAGCGCCATGTACGAGGCTTCGCCAGTGTCAGGCAAGGGAAGCACCACAATGGGGTCGTGAAAATCCCTGTATTCCTTCGGTACCGTCAGAAGGCACTCGGGCAGCGATGTGAACCCCAGGCGTGTGAGGCGGCCTATGTCATGCATAATCTGATTTCGCGGTTGATGATCGAATATGAATAGTCACGCGTAACTATAACTCAAGAGAATCAAATAGCACTCGCTTGGTTCCGGTGCCGGCACAAAAAAGCCCTAGACGAATGATGTCGTCTAGGGCTGGGTGGAACATTAGTGGCTGACCCGAGAGTCGCCGGTTTGGCCTGTGATCAAGCGAACCGAATCACCAGGGGCGAAGGTTTCAGCTGGATCTTTTGCCTGGGTGACCGCCTGCAAGCTACCGTCACTGGTCATTTTAACGGTGATCTCGACCCCATCAGCATCGTGGGCTTTTTTGTCGACCGCAGCACCAATGGCGGCGCCAACTGCACCTGCGACGACCATCACGGCCAGTTGTCCCAGACCACCACCGCCATTGCTGCCGGCGATAGCGCCCAAGGCACCACCAGCCATGCCGCCGATTGGCGAGGGCTTCCCATTGATTTTGACATCACGAACAGAGTCGACGACACCGAGTTCAACCTTCATCTTCTGCATGGCAGTTGCTTGGGAGTAATCCCGGTTCGTCATGTTCGAGGCGCAACCAGACATTGCAGCAGTAGTGACGATCAGCAGAGATGCGATAATTTTATTCATAATTTTTATCCTTAAGTCAGTTGTTCGCTTTAATAGTGCGAATTAGAAAGAGCACAGGACGGCGACGGCCGAGACGGTGTGATCCAATCCTGAATGGGTCTTGGGTTAGCTTTACACTCACGGGATGTGCCACACGGGTTTGTAAACGGCGGCGAAAAAAACTGATTGGCAGTTATAGGTCCGTGTAAATCATCTCTTAAGCCCCATTCTCTTTTCCTTCACAAGGCCGTGTATTAATCGGTTGCCCGGACACACCCAGCCAAAAAAAAGCCCCGCTAATTTGCGGGGCTCTAGAGGGTTTCCGTTTTAGTTGTATGTGTTGTCGCTGGCTTTTTGTGAGATGTCATCCTGAATGTTTTTGACCTCAGGAAGAACGGTTGCATTCATGACATCATCTACGAACTCGGAGAGGTCGAGTGCTGAGAAGTCAATTTGCTGGAACTCCTCCACTGTAAATCCGCCACAACTAGGGCTTTCGGGTGTTCCCCAGCCCTTCCCTATCTGTGGCTTGCCCTGTTCGTTGATGATTTTTGCAAGCACAGAGTTGTAGCAGCAGTACGCCTCAGTGGTTTCGAGGCATGCACCAAAGACTTTTTTAGAGCAGTAGCTACCGACCAGGTGACACAGGTTTGCGCCACGATGCATCCCAAGTTGCTGCTCCTCTGGCTCGCAGGACTTGAGCTCCATTACTACTTGAATTGCGACAGCAATCGCAAAGCTGTACGGGTCGAAGTAAAAGCCGCCGCCAAGGCCATAAACAGGGCCACCAAGCATACCTGTGGCAGGGATGGTTCCACCGACGGCATAGCTCAAGCCGTAGACACTGAAGCTAAGTGTTGGCGCAGATGGCGCCGCCGCCCCCAAAGCAGAAGCACCTTGTTTTACCCACTCGACGTTGTTGTACGCAAAGTCATACATGTATTTCGAGCCATAGCTAGCTAGGCCTCCTCCGACAGTAGAGACTGCCTGGCCCATAATGGAGAAGTTGGTTTCAGCTCCGCTACTTTTACCGCAGCAGTTTTTAATACCACCGTACCCTTTTCGGCAGGATTCATCTTCACCGCCAAACAGTTCGCCGTCCGAACCATACACACCGGCTTCACGAGCTGCCTCTTTAGCTGCAACAGCTTTGGCGAAATCGCTATCAGATGGATAGCTGGTGTCCCAGCAGACACCCTCGTAGCAGGAGACTTTCGTGCTGCAATCCTCGGTGGTGGTCGTCTCACCCTTTTTGGTAATACAACTATAGGTGATCTGGGACATAACGCAGCCGATCGGATCGGTACTCTCGATGCACGTCTGGTCGATTTTCTTACAGCCCTTGTCCTCGTATTGCTGGCAGTCGTTCTTTTTGTCAGGGTTGATGCAGGAATAGTCGTCCTTGTATTTCCAGCATGCCTTATAGACCGGCAACCCGTTGATGACCCGGGTTTCCGGTCCCTCAACGCACGTGTGCGACGCGATATAGCACAGCGGGTTTGTAGCGAGTGGGTCGCACTGGCTGGTGTCGAGCTCGTCGCGGATAATCGTATGGGTGTCGTCCAACTGTATGGTGTCGGACGGCTTTGGTGTGGCCGGATTGTCGCAACGATAAGTTCGCTGCTCGACCAGGCACGTGCCGTTCCAAGCGGTGGAAATGCAGGATGTTGAGGTTTGATAACAGCCAGCGACCTTCGAAATGGCGGCACAATAATCAACAGAGTCAGGCTTCACGCATTCGTATGTAGATCTATATCGCCAACAAGCCTTGTAGATTAAGTTGCCCGCAATATTTCGGGTTTCGGCGCCCTCTACGCATGTTTCCCCTGTTTTACGGCAGTCAGCCGCATGGGAGAAGGTTGCAAAAAAAACTAACACCATTAGCGGAATCAGTTTCTTCCAAACGTTTCTAATACTCATCCGTTATAACCCCTACTGAGCGCGAGCATTCAGCGCGCTACATTGATCAGTCCATGTTTCGGTGCAGGGGCCGTTGCACAGCATCCGAGCGTACATTGTGATGTAAGTTTCGCCTCCGCCACCTACAGCTGTGATCGTTTCAAGCTTGTTGACACCAGCCACCAGGTAAGGAATCAGATTGATGTTTGGTTTCGCCCCCCAGCTTTTACCAAGCTCCCGGTTGCGCTGTACTCCATCACCGATGTTAACTTTGCCGTTGCTGAAAAGGGACAGCTCAGTACCGCCATAAGGACCACTGAACAAATAAGTACCGTTGATTTTGATCAGGATGTAGTCGTCGTAGTACACGGATGCGAGCGTAAACTCGGTGAGCATTGTCGGGTCTTTGACTTCGAACTCAAGCGAACGCGGATAAATACCATCGCGCCAGTAGTTGTCACCGATGGAGCCGAACTGAAGCGCATAGGTACCGTTAGAGTTGGCCAGCTTCCAGGAAGTGTACATGTCGGATTGTGTGGTTCCTGGCACAATACCTCCGTTGTCGCATCCTACAATAGGCGGCTCGCAGGCCATGGTGAGGTAACGGTCACACGTGACGTTCTCGATAGCGTTGTGTGTCACATTGCACTGAAAATTTGCCTTTGTGTCGACATCAACGACTTGACCCATTGAGCAATATTTTGCTTCGCTCAAGTTGTACTCGTTGCATACCTCCGTCGAGTAGATGTCCGGGGTGGTTGTGGTTTTGGTACCGCAGTTTTCAGTGATATCGCCTGGCTTGGCATTGTTGATGATTTCACCGATCCCGCTGATGATCGGGTCGTTCTCGTCGACATCAACTTTGACTCGTTCGTAGGGATTCTTTGCCAAGAAGTTGACAGCATCGCATTCTTGGTTCGCGATCTGGTCGGGGCCGTCTGGCTCTGTCTTGCACGTGTTTATCCGTGCGGTACCGACGTTGAATAGTGATGTGCTGCCGAACTGTGAAGACTGCGATGGCGTGTCTGTGTAGAAAGGCATCGCCTTCGCATTGGATGAGCTCACGTTGGAGGAAAGTTTACTGAGGTTTGCCTTGCCGAGCTCTGTCCCCTCAGAGTGTGGATCAGCCACAACTGTGGTTGACAGCACGAGAGCCGCGGCCAAGGTCAGCAGGCCATTGATTCTGGATTTCATTTGGACTGGACCTTGTTGACCTTGGTCGCCGATTGCGGTTCTTGAGTGAACAAACTCGGGTCTGCCGGTGGAGCTCCGTCCTCACAGACGTTCATCCCCCAGCCAACTTCAAGTGGTCCGGACCCCCCATTGACTTTCGGTACCATCTGCTGGGTGAACTGAATGGCTACGCGAGCACAGCCTGGCTGCTTCAACTGCTCTACGACTTTGGCTTCCACCATGATCGGTTCACGGGAATGGGTTTGAGCCATCCAGACGTCAGCCTGGTCACCGGTTAGCTCAGCGGATGCATGTCCGGATTTCACAGCTTCGATCAGAATTTCTTTTGAGGTGTCGGCGTGCGCTGCGAATGGGGCGGCGGCGAGGACGATGAAGGAGGTGCACAGGGACAACAGCTTGGCTCTGAAATGCATTTCGGCTTCCCGGATACTGACAGTATTTTACACGTAAATGTAAGGCACTTTGGTATCGAAATCAATCTGGCAGATTGGAGGCCGGCTGAACGCCACTAGCCATCGGGAACGTATCCGCAAGTGATCTGGCGCCGGTTACGCTCAAAGAAGCCCTCAGTTCAGATGATCTGCGGGCTTCTGATTCATAAGCATACGTTTGGTCGGGTTACATGCGCTGATACGCGGGGTAGTTCAGTGGTGAGGGTTTATAGCGAACGTTGTTCATACGATGAGCACTGATCAACCCAAGTTTCCTCGCATTCTGGAGGGCACTGTTGGTGCGCTGTGATATAAACCATCCCATAGCCTGGGCCTTTACCATTGAGAACTTTAATATTTATAACGTTCGAGCCTTCTCGCAAATATGGAATCAAGTCGATATGCTCGCTTGTTTTGAGATTATTGCCAGTCTCTGCTTTGTAGTGGTCGGCGGGATTGTCACTCCACCGAGCATGAGGAGGGCTGTAATTGGTGTCTTGAACCAGCTTAGTGGCATTCGCGTTCCAGCCTCCAAATGCACGGCCGTGTACACCAATAAAGATGCCATTGACTGCAATGCCTACATAGTTGTCGGAATGTATGGCGTTGATGAAGAACTCATCGACACGGTCAAGCCCTGCGATGGAAAAGTTAAAGTCTGCTTCTGTCACTTCATTGATGGCCGTGACGTTATTGACGATCGTCAGGGCAGAGCCGACCAGAGTAAACTGATAGGCGCCATTACTGATCGTTGCGGAGTTTACGGCGATGCCTGATCCTGTGCAGCCTGCGATTGGGGGTTGGCAGGACAGCACAAGGTACTTGTCGCACGATACCGTTTCTAGTGCGTTCTGGGTGACATTGCATTGGAAGTTGGCCTTTGTGTCAACGTCCACAACCTGGCCCATTGAACAGATTTTTTGATCGCTGAGGTTGTACTCGTTGCACACTTCTGTTGAGTAAATGTCTGGCGTAGTAGTCGTCTTCGTGCCGCAGCTCTCAGTGATCTCATCGGGTTTTGCATTATTGATGATTTCGCCAATGCCACTGATTATCGGATCATTTTCGTCGACATCAACTTTAACGCGTTCATATGGGTTCTTTGCTAGGAAGTTTACTGCATCACACTCTTGATTCGCGATCGCATCAGGGCCGTCAGCTTCAGTTTTACAACTATTGATGCGGCTTGTACCAACAGTGAAAAGTGAGCTGCTGCCAAATTGAGAGGATTGCGATGGTGTGTCAGTGTAAAAAGGCATCGATTTAGCGTTAGCTGAAGTCACATTAGAGGAGAGTTTACCTAAAGTTGATTTTCCAAGTTCGGTACCTTCCGAGTGCGGGTCGGCTAAAGCACCAACGGCTACGGCCAATAACCCCGCCAGAGTTAGCACCCGTTGTTTTCCTTTTTTCATCCCATTCACCTTGCTATCGGATGCTGGATGGTGAGGACTTCCTTTCCAGCATGACTGCGACAATGCGGACCCAACAGGCCATCTCGTACCAATCCGCTACCCCTGCCCACGGCCCGGTTGAGATTGCTTGGCCTCTTCATGTACCGCACTTGATTCAATGTCAGATCGGCCTGAGCATTGTCGAAATTTAGAAACGCCGATCGCATGACACATGGTTGCGTACATCGTCTGCGCATGACACATAAGCATAATACTGTCAGTATTGAAAGCGCTTTTCATGGGATTTCATTAGCGCGAGGGATGATGGATGGTTATGGAGCGATACAGTGCTCTGGAGAATTTTTTGCTGGCAAGCCCTGGGGGTTACCTGGTGCCAATGCTTGTGATGGCATTTGTCGTGCGAATGCTGCCACCTCGATCCCTTGCAGCGTCTCTGCTCAGGGCGGTTGGTGTTTTCAGCCATGAACTCTTCCATTTCGCGGTGGGCTACCTCACAAGGGCTAGGCCCATTGGAATGACCCTGATACCTCGGCGAGAAGGAAATCAAATTATCCTTGGGTCCGTGGAGTTCGAGCGCCTGACATGGGCGAATGCTTGGGCTACCGCTCTTGCACCCTTGTTAGCTCTGCCAGTCCTCTATGCGCTCGCCTCATGGCGCACCACGAATCAGGTAGGGGGACTGGCTTTTGAGGACCTGGCCTGGTGGATTCTCGCAGGTCCCATTGTCTTGCACTGCTGGCCATCGAGGGCAGACTGGCGGATAGCCCTCATCTCGTGGCCGATAGTGGGGCTAGGTGTACCGGCTTGCAATCGAAAACGGCCGTGCTCGCAATCAGCGCAATTTCCGGCTCAGATTAACTGCGACTGACGGAGCCGTCTGGCTCAGATTATTTGCGAGCGAGCTTGCATTCAGCCGCGCCGGCTTGCATTCCATCGTTCCCTACTCACATTAACTGCAACTAGCCCCGTCTTTAGAGGTGGTAAAGATGCCGATGATGGCCATGGTGTTCTCCTTTCGGATTCATGGTCGCGCCCATCGCGTCCTTGTTGTGAGCCGATCGGCGGGTGAGGGCCGAACGCACTGCCAATGCAGCCGAAACGTAGAGAAGGACCTTGAGCTCCGAACAATTTGTTGCGCGAGAAAGCCGCTCGCCGGCGGGGAAAATGTTCGGTGGGAACGGTTGTGGGCCCAGGTCCGATCCCGCCAGGATTCACGACGACTCAAGGACGCATGGCTGACCGGCCGGACAGGAGTATTGGCCGACTCTAAACACCAGTCGTAGGCGCTGGAATCTCGCGACATGCGTAGCCCTTGCTTGGCGAAAAATATTCCCGATCGCCGAGCGCTCGATCTGACATTCGTCGTTCGGTATAGTAAAGAGTGCAGACCAGGCAGATAGGGGCGCCGGTAGCTTAAGGCCAAACCAGAGACGAGCCGCGCGAATGCTCGCCGAGGACCCGGTTTTCAAGCGCATGAGCTTATTTGACCGCGACGGAAACTTGGTCTCCTCAAGCCACGCGGATGAACCGCAAAAACTCCCTGCGGGTTGGCTGTCGCAACTGCGCGAACACACGGGTAGAAGTGCCCCGGCCAGGCGCGGAGGCTTCGATGAGCGCGGATCGGACATCTTGTCCTAACGGTCGACCCCGCCAGCGGGGGCTTCGTCAGCACCGCGCTGCAATTGCCGGCAGGGCTCTGGGACAACCATCTGCGTCTGGTCTGAAAGCGTTCAAGTATCGCAGCGGTACGCCGACATAAGGGGGCGAACGAACGGTCATTTGGCTGACCGCTCGCTCAATCTTGCGTATGACTCAAGCGCCCCCCTTTCGATACGAGACCGCCCAGATGCTCTTGAAAAAATCCCTGCTCGCTCAGCTGCTCACACTGATCGGCGGCAGCCTGTTGGTGATATTGCTGATCGCCTTCGCCAGTTTTTCCTTCTTGTCGGATGACATTTCCAAGTATCAACAACTACTCAAGGGTCCGATCGAAACGTCGCGCCTGATCGACGAAGCCAACGTGGAATTCAAAGTGCAGGTGCAGGAGTGGAAGAACGTCTTGCTGCGTGGCAAATCACCTGAAGCCTTGAGCAAGTACTGGCAAAGCTTCGAGAACCAGGAACGAAAGGTCCAGGACATCCTGGGCAGACTCGTTGAGCGAAGCGAGCACAACCCTGCCCTGTCAAAGCAGCTCCGCGACCTGCACGAGGAGCACCGGCGCCTCGGCGCCGCCTACCGCGCGGGCCGTGCGGCCTACATCGCCGGCGGAAACGATCCATTCGCCGGCGACGAGGCGGTTCAAGGCATCGACCGTGCCACCAGCGAACAGCTCAGTGGTTTGGTCATCCAGCAGCGCGATTCGGCGCTGCATCGTTCGGAAACCATCAGCGAAGCCGCAGATCGTAAAATAGTCGTCGGCTCGTTGGTAATGCTAGCCGCTGGCGTTTTCATCGCCTTGCTCAGCCTATGGTTGGTAAACCGCAATCTGATCGCCCCCATCCGTCACCTGATCGACCACATCGCCAAGCTCAGCCAGGGCGACTTTGCACAGCGCGTCGATGCGTCCCGTGCTGACGAATTGGGACGTCTGGCAGTTGCCGCGAATATCCTGCGTGACTTCCTTGCCGATACGTTCACCCGCAACACCTCGGACCTGGACAGCGCCAGTGGTGAATTGAGCGCCATCGCCGCACTGATGGGCCAAGGCACTCGCGAGCAGTTCTCGCGCACCGATCAGGTCGCTACCGCCATGCATGAAATGTCCGCTACGGCGCAGGAAGTCGCCCGTCACGCCGCCGAAGCCGCGCGTGCAGCGGATGCGGCCGATCATTCGGCGCAGCAGGGTGAGACCATGATGCGTTCGACTATCCAGACCATTACCCACATGCGCGGCGAGATCAGCAACACCGCCGAGGTAATACGCCGTCTGGAGACCGATAGCGGTCGCATTGGCAAGGTGCTGGAAGTTATTCGCGGCATCGCCGACCAGACCAATCTGCTGGCGCTAAACGCAGCCATCGAAGCCGCCCGCGCGGGCGATGCCGGACGCGGGTTTGCCGTCGTTGCCGACGAGGTGCGCACGCTGGCCAGGCGCACCGCCGACTCCACCGCTGAAATTCATCAGATTATCGACACGGTGCAGACCGGCGCGGTGGATGCGGTGCGTGCGATTGAAAATGGACAAACCCGCAGCAACGAAGGTGTCGAACAGGTTACGGAAGCGGGCAGCATGCTTCAGCGCATCACCCAAGAAGTCGAAGCGATCCGCGACATGAACCGTCAGATCGCTACCGCTGCCGAAGAGCAGACGTCCGTGGCGGAAGATTTCTCGCGCAATCTGACCGAAATTACCGCCATCGCCACCACCAACCAGGACAATGTCGAGCGTACCGAGGCAGCCAGCCAGAACCTGCATACGCTGTCGGCCCAGCTCAGCGAACTGACGCACCGCCTCGCGGGCTGACACAGGCTCTGCTCCGGCCCTAGATGATCGGTGTCACCACGTTGCTAGGTCCGACTCATCCGAGTTCGAGGGAGTTGGGGCAGGGCCGATCAACATGGCTTGTCTCGTGCTTGGTCGATTCGTTCCTGCATCGCCTGCATGACTTCTCGTGGGTGTACGACTTGGCGTTGGGGTCGTCGGCCTCACGGAGAGCTTCTTCGACCTCGCGGGTCATCCGCTCATATTCTTCTGGCCACAGCGCTTGCTCCATGCGCAGCGACGCCTGCCCCAGTAGGTGCAGACCGAACAGACGCATGTCATTGGTGGCGATGACGTGCTCTCGAATCCGCACCTGGATCACCTCATCGCCAGTTGATGCAGCTTCAACAGGTCGGTGCGCAGTTGCGGAGGCCCGCCGTCTGCGTTGTCACTCAATCGCCGCGCAGCTCGTCCACGGCATCGACTGCCCGCAGCAGTGCGGTGGTATCGAAACTCTCGGGAGTCAGTTCGTTCCAATCGTCGTCGGTGATGCTGATTGTCATGTAGCTTCTTTCCTTGTCCTGGGCAGACCCCGGCGTTACAGGCCAAGCTCGCTATGCGATCCGAGACGCACGAGTTGCAGCACGGCGTCATCCGGCTTGCGGTAAATCAACACCAGGTCGGGCTTGATGTGACAGTCCCGGTGGTCTTTCCAGTCGCCGGTGAGGGCGTGGTCACGGTGCTTCTCGGCCAGAGGCTGGTTATTCGCCAGGGCTGTGACGACGGCAATGAAATCGCTCGCCAGCGTCTGACGATGCGGGCCTTTGGCTTCGCGTTTATAATCGCGTTTGAACCGGCTGGTCTGTTCAATCGTCCGCATTCAGATCCGCCATCAGATCCTCGACGGAAGCGAACGACTTCAAGCCGCCACGGCGCGCTTCCTTCATCGCCTCGATGGTGGTGGCGTTCGGAATCAGCGGCTCGAACGGCAAGGCTTTCTCGCGGGCGACTCGGGTCAACATGATGCGGAAGGCGTCAGACACGGTGAGTCCCATCGCTGCCAGCACGACGGTCGCCTCTTCCTTGATGTGCTCGTCGATACGGGCACGGACTACAGCATTTGCGGACATGGTTTGATCCTCCAGATTGATGAGCTACATTGTAGCTCAATCCTTCCAGGAGTGCACCCAGCACACCTCGCCAGAGGCGTCTATCAAACGTAGGTTTGTTGGACGGCAGGCGGGAGTGCGGTCGCCCTGCGCCAAAACCGCATCGTCTGCATCCAGCAACAGTTTCCACTTTTCAATATCCGACTACACTGGATGTTCGTTGAATATCTGGACGAAACCATGCTGATTGGATATGCCCGAGTCTCAACTGATGACCAGCTCCTCGATCTGCAACGCGATGCGTTGGAGAAAGCGGGTTGCGAGCGCGTGTTCGAAGACACCGCCAGCGGTGCCAAGGCCGAGCGAGTCGGCTTGACTGCCTTGCTGGCCACACTACGCCGGGGCGACACCGTGGTGATTTGGCGGCTGGATCGTCTTGGCCGCTCGCTGAAGGATCTGATTCGTCTGGTCGAGCAGTTGGACGCCGCCGGCGTCGGCTTGCGCAGCTTGCAGGAAAGCATCGACACCGCCTCGATTGGCGGACGCCTAGTGTTCCACCTGTTTGGTGCCCTGGCCGAGTTCGAGCGCAACTTGATCCGCGAGCGTACCCAGGCGGGGTTGTCAGCAGCACGAGCGCGTGGACGCAAGGGCGGGCGCAAGAAGCGGCTCGATCCCGCCAAGCAAGAACTGGCCCTGCGCCTGTACCACGAGCGAAAACACACCGTGGCAGAGATCTGCCGCCTGATGGGCATCGGTCGTTCGACTCTCTACAACTATCTGACCGAGGCCGAACGCAATGCCCAGCGGGCGGCATAGCGTCATCCCTTATGATTCGCTGATGCAATTGCGACAGCGGCTCGACCGTTTGCCGAAGAAAAGTCCGGAACGGGCTACCCAGGTGGCCGCGATAGCGGAGCTGTACGGCGTGTCTTCCAGCACCGTGTACCGGGCGCTGAACCTCATCCATAAACCCCATGCGGCCCACCGCGCCGATCACGGTAAGCCGCGCGTATTGCAGCAGGCCGAGCTGGAGCGCTACTGCGAGCTGATTGCGGCGTTGAAACTGCGCACGACGAATAAGCAGGGCCGGCACCTTTCCACCAATCGTGCGATCGAGCTGCTGGAGGACTACGGCGTGGAGACCGCTCAAGGCTTGGTCAAAGCGCCGAAGGGGGTGCTGAGCCGCCCGACCATCAACCGCTACTTGTCCTTGTGGCGACTGGATCAGCCGCGGCTGTCGCGGCAACCGCCCGCCGCGCGGTTTCAGGCTGAGCACAGCAACGACTGTTGGCAGTTCGACCTGTCGCCTTCCGACCTCAAGCACATCGACAAGCCTGAATGGATCGACCCGGCCAGAGGCGAACCGACGCTGATGCTGTTTAGCGTGGTAGACGACCGTAGCGGCGTGGCCTACCAGGAATACCACTGCGTATACGGTGAGGACGCGGAATCGGCACTGCGATTTCTGTTCAACGCCATGGCACCAAAAGCTGACCCAAGCTTTCCGTTCCAAGGCCGACCCAAGATGATCTACCTGGACAACGGCCCGGTGGCCAAGCGCCGCGTCTTCCAGAACGTCATGCAGGCGCTG
>Ga0099823_1005730_pt1 | contig 12446 bp, 10 predicted proteins | sample CowpearedBW_FD_76831 | JGI IMG/M metagenome (GOLD analysis project Ga0099823, IMG submission 76831) | Root nodule microbial communities of legume samples collected from California, USA - Cow pea red BW | ecosystem: Host-associated > Plants > Roots > Nodule | place: USA: California | collected... | reverse complement strand
GGCGCCGTGTCGCGCCACCTGGATTCGGCGCGCGGCTTCGAAGTGACCTTCTGGCGCAGCGCGTTCAACGCGCTGGCGCTGACCGTGCTGCTGCCGCTGCTGCGCGGGCGCGGCTACTGGCGCCAGGCGCTGCCGCGGCTGCGGCACTCGCCGTCGGTGCTGGGCTCGGGTCTGTGCTGGGCCGTCATGTACACCGCCTTCATGCTGGCGCTGACGATGACCGGCGTGGCCAACGTGCTGGTGACGATGGCGCTCGGCCCGCTGCTGACGGCCGTGTTCGCGCGCGTGTTCCTGAGGCAGCGGCTGGCGCCGCGCACCTGGTTCGCGATCTGGCTGGCCAGCGCCGGCATCGCCTGGATGTTCGCGAGCGAGTTGCGCGCGGGCGCGGGCGCCTGGCTGGGCATGGGCGTCGCGCTGGCGGTGCCCGTGGCCGCCGCGAGCAACTGGACGCTGCTGCAGGCGCGCGCCGGCGATGGCCAGGCCGACCTGATGCCCGCCGTGTGGCTGGGCGCGCTGCTGTCGGCGCTGGTCACGCTGCCGCTGGCCTGGCCGTTCGCCGCCTCGGGCCGGGACCTGCTGCTGCTGGCCGGGCTGGGCGTGTTCCAGCTGGCGGTGCCCTGCCTGATGGTGGTACGGGTCACGCGGGTGCTGCCGGCGGCGGAGGTCGCGCTGCTGGGGTTGATGGAAGTGCTGCTGGGCGTGCTGTGGGCCTGGCTGCTGGCGGGCGAGGCGCCGGCGCCGGCGGCCCTGCTCGGCGGTGTTATGGTGCTGGCCGCATTGATTGGCAACGAGCTGCTGGGCGCCTGGCGCCGCCCGGCCGCTTCTACGAGTGGAGAGATGTCGCTGTGATTCCGTCGCTGCAATCCGAAGGGCTGGTCCTGGCCGAGGTCAACGGCTGCCTCGGCCTGATCACCTTGAACCGGCCGCAGGCCCTGAACGCGCTGTCGCTGGCGATGATCCGCGACATGACCGCGCTGCTGACGGCCTGGGCCGCGGATCCGGACATCCAGGCGGTGGCGGTGCTGGGCGCGGGGCGCGAGGGCAAGCCCGCGGCGTTCTGCGCCGGTGGCGACATCCGCTTCTTCCACCAGGCGGCGCTGGCCGGCGATGCCGCGCTGGACGCGTTCTTCACCGAGGAATACGCGCTCAACTTCCTGATCCACCAGTTCCCCAAGCCCTACATCGCGCTGATGGACGGCGTGGTGATGGGCGGCGGCATGGGCATCAGCCAGGGCGCCAAGCTGCGCGTGCTGACCGAGCACTCCAAGCTGGCGATGCCGGAGACCAACATCGGCCTGTTCCCCGACGTGGGCGGCGGTTATTTCCTGTCGCGCTGCCCGGGCCACAGCGGCGAGTGGCTGGCGCTGACCGGCCAGGTGATCGGCGCGGGCGATGCGATCGAGCTCGGCCTGGGCGACGTGTTCGTGCGCAGCAGCGAGCTGCCGGCGATCGTCCAGGCCTTCAAGACCGGCTCCCAGGACAGCGCCGAGCATGTGGTGGCGACGGTGATGGAGCGGGCCGACCTGGCGCCGCCGGCCGAGCACTGGAACGCGCGGGCGCTGATCAACCGGCACTTCCAGGCGGAATCGGTGCAGGCGCTGTTCGCGTCGCTGGCGGCGGACAGCGACCCCTGGGCGCAGCACACGCTGGCGGCGCTCGCGAAGCGCTCGCCGCTGATGATGGCGGTCACGCTGGAGCAGGTGCGCCGCGCGCGCGGCATGAGCCTGGCCGATGACCTGCGCATGGAGCGCGACCTGGTGCATCACTGCTTCCACCTGCGGCCGGGCGCGGCCAGCGAGACGGTCGAGGGCGTGCGCGCGCTGGCCGTGGACAAGGACCACGCGCCGAAGTGGAACCCGGCCCGTGTCGAGGACGTGTGCCGCGCGGACGTCGAGGCCTTCTTCCGCAGCCCGTGGCCAGCGGGGGAGCATCCGCTGCGGGCGCTCGCCTGAACCCCTGATGGGAGGAGCGGCCCGGGCACGACTTGTCAGGGTTGCTGACGCGGGGCTGATTCAACGGCCTTGATGTGTTGACGGAGGGGGAGTGACCTACTCGGATCAGTAACCCCCATCGCGACGCCCCTTGGAGGGAATCGACAAACGCCAATTCGCTTCGACACTGCATGCCTTCGGGTCATGGACTCGATGAACAGCAGTTGAGAAGGAGCGAAGCGATGGCGTTTATTGCAGAGGAACTTCCGCAGGAAAGGGTTGGGCGGGTCGCGATCGATGAAGCGCCGATGCAGGGGTTACGGCCCTTGGTACACCTGTTCCGATATCCCGAAACGCTTTTCGGGGCCGCTTCGGAACGAAGGGCAGACTTGGGCGGTCAACCTATGGACTGGGGCGCGTTGCCAGATGAAGTTCGACGGTGCTTCCAGTATTGGGGGACACGCTGCACGGACGTCCTGCTTCACCTCCAACTGGCAGCCGAGGTGCTGCGACGTCATGGCGTGACGATCTGTCGGGGCGAGATACGGCTCACTTGCCTGCGTCATGAGGATTTGTCGCCCAGCGTCTTCATTGAACTGAGCATCGACGCGACGCCGATGCAGGCGGTGGCACTGACGCGAGAGCTGGACCGACGCGCGATCGACCTTGGCGTTCCCTATGAAGGCTTTGTGTTCTGCTTCATGGAGGGAGAAGACGGTGACGACGAGGACGACGAGGAGGACGGGGAAGATTCCTGCCCAACCTGCGGCTCGCTGCGCGACAGCACGACGGACGGAGTGGATGGATGACAGCCAAGCCCGACGACTTGAAAGTGCTGGCCGAGCAACAGTCCAGGCTCAGGGGTGAAGCGTGGCAGCGTTCCACGATCTCGCGGGCCTATTACGCCAGCTACCACCGTTGCCTCGCGTGGGAGTCGACACTCTCGAAACGCGCGCCAGTGCGTCGCTGGAAGGGCAGCGAGCACCAGCAATTGTTGAATCGGTTGAGTGCACCGAATCCTGCTTGCACGGAGGACGAGAAACGGCGATCCAAGGAGCTCCATCGACTGTTGTCCTTGCAGCGCGATCGCCGGGTCAAAGCTGATTACGAATTGCACCTGGACGTGAGTCGCAAGGAAATGAAGCGCCAACTCGCTGACGCGCGGGACCTGTTCCGGGAATGCGGAGACACGCCCTGACAGGCGTCGCGCGCCATTTGCTCACTCGCTGATCGTCTTCGTGCTGAAGCCTGGATCCTTCGCGATATCCCCTTCGGAGAACGGCATCTTCTGCCACTGCCCCGCGCTGTAGGCGCGGGTGTAGTCGGCGTAATGCGCCGAGGCCGGATCGTCGGACAGCGAGAAGGTCAGGAAGGTGTAGGCCTCGACGCCCTCCGATGGGAAGCGCACCACCTGCATGTAGCTGTTGGCGCTGGTGGCGGTGTCGAGCTGGTAGCCACCCTGGTCCAGCCGCGACAGCGCGCAGGCCACCGTGTAGTAGCCCTGCGCGCCGCAGCCCCCATACATCGGGATCTTCTCGCTGCCGCGGACGGCGAACAGCGTCTCGCCGCGCGTGGCGTCCAGCGCGAAGCCGCTGGCCTGCACGCGCAGGATCGCCGCGCCGAAGGCCTGCTTCAGCGTGCCCGTCGCCGCCGCGTTCAGCACGCGCGGTGTGCCGATCGGATCGGCCGGATCGAAGCGCACCTGGTACAGCGAGGACTCCGCCACCAGCGAGGCGCGGCTCCAGAACTCGTCCCACAGATGCGCGCCGCGCGACGCGATCAGCCCCTTCCCATCCCAGGCCTGCAGCGTCGCGCAAGCCTGCGCGGGATCGACGCTCCTGGCCGGGTTGAAGGTCTCGCCGGTGAGCAGGTCGCCGGTCACGTCGATGACCGAAGCCGGCGCGCACAGCATCGCGTAGGCCTGGTCCTTGAACAGCTCGGCGGTGAACGCGCGGCTGTTGAGCACCATCGCCCGCACCGTCTCGCTGGTGGCCTTGTTCCCGGCGTAGCCGTCGGTGCCCGCCAGCCGGCCCTGCACCAGCGTGTGCGCGAGCCGCGTGCGGAAGCTGAGCGAGGCCGTGCCCGCCGGGCCGAGGATGTCCGGATAGCCGGTCAGCGGCGAGGCGGTGTTGGGCAGCCAGTAGCTGTCGTTGCTGTTGAGCACGTAGTCGTCGCGCAGCAGGCCCGGCATCCGCGAGGGACCGATCGCGCCGGGCTGCACCGAGTCGAGGTCGGTCTGCCAGTCGCAGCTGCTCTTGGAGCCGTCCAGGACGGGCGCGCGCGGCAGCGCGGCCGAGAGCGCCGCCGTCAGCGGCGTGGCGCAGTTCATCAGCTGCGCGCTGGACACGTTGGGCACCGCGCCGATGTCGGCGTACCAGGCCTGGTTGCCGCCGCGCGCGACCGCGACGGTGTTGACCCACGGAATGGATGCCTCTTCGCGCTGGATGCGGGCCACGTCGTCCAGCGTCGTCGCCTGGCTCCAGCGCAGCCAGACGCGGAAGACGCGGAAGTTCTCGGCGTTGATGTCGCGGATCGCGAACGCGGTGTTCGTGTTCCAGCCCAGCGCCGGATTGACCGCCGCCAGCGTCACCATCGGTCCGTATTGCGACTCGTAGAGCGTGCGCGTGACCGGCGTGACACTGCCGTCGCCTTGCAGCACCTGCACGGTGATGCTGCGCGCGGTCATCTTCACGATCGCGCCATCACGCAGATAGCTGGTGGGGTCGCCCGGCGCGAGCGAAAGCTGGAACAGTCCGAAGCGCCGCGCCGTCGAGACGGTGTGACTCCAGGCGATGTTGTCGGTGTAGCCGATCTGGATCACCGGCACCCCCAGGAAGGAGGTGCCGGCGACGTTGAGTTCGCCCGGAATGGTGAGCTGCGCCTGGTAGAAGCGGTCGGGACCGCGCCAGTACCAGTGCGGATTCCCGAACAGCAGCGGACTGCCGTCGCCGGTGGCCGCGGTGCCGAAGCCGATCATGTTGCTGCCCACGCCATCGCGGCCGCCGACCTGGAAGGCCGGCAGACGCGACGCGTCGATCGCCACGCGCAGCGGCGCGCCGGCGGACCGGGCGCGGGCGGCCCCGGCACGGGGAGGGGCCGCCGACGGGCTCGCGGCCGCGGGCGGCGCCGCGTTGGCGATCTGCGGCAGGAAGTTGCTGTAGCCCGCCGCGAAGTGCGCGGCGTACATGCGCCGGAAGACGTCGGTGTCCGAGATCGGCACGACCCAGGCCTCGGCGCGGCAGGCCGCATGGGCTGCGGGATCGGCGCCCGCCTTCAGGTCGCGCAGGTAGCGGTTGTAGCCCGCGGCATAGCCGGCAACGAGCTGCTTGAGCTTGTCCGGCTGCGCGGCGATCAGCCGCTGCAGCACCGCGTCGTTCAGGACATGCCGGTGATAGAAGTCCGAGTCGATGTTCTTCGGCTGGCCGATCGTGCCCTGGAACGGAATCCGCGCATCGGCGCCGAAGTAGCGCGAGCGCTCGCCGCGGAAGGTCAGCATCGAGTTGGCGAGGGTGCACAGGTCGTCCTGCGCCTGCGCGTAACCGTAACCGTAGCCGGCGCCGCCCCAGTTGGCCGCCTTGATGTGCGGCACGCCCATCGCGGTGCGGCGGATCTCGGCCGAGTAGGCGGCATCGGGCGGCGTCGGGCCGCCGCTGCCGTTGTCGTCATCGCCGCCGCAGGCGGCGAGCAGCGCGGCGCCTCCAAGCGCCAGCGCAACGAGCGGCCCGCGGCCGCGTCGGATCGAAAGTCGCATGTTGTCTCCCTGAAACGAGTGGCGGCCCGATCGCTCGAGCCGCCACCAGCATAGGGCGACCGGGCCCGCGAGGGTCAGGGCAGCTTGTTCAGCGCGTTGACCGCGTCGATCAGGCCGAAGCCGTCATAGACGCTCCAGCCCTTGACCGCCGCGCCGCCCGAGTAGGGGATGACGCGCGCCGCCGGCGTGCCCTGCAGGATGCTCTTGACCTGCTTGGGCGTCAGCGTGCCGGGGCCGCCGGCCTTCTGCAGCATCAGCGCGGCCACGCCGGCCGCATGCGGCGCGGCGGCACTGGTGCCGAAGAAGTTGTTGAAGCCGTCGCCCTCGTAATCCGAGTTCTTGTAGAAGAAGGTCGTGTTGCCGCCATCGGGCGCGGCGATGTCGGGCTTCTTGCGCGTCTCGGCCACCGGCAGGCGGTTGCCGGCGGCGTCGAAGGCGATGGTCACCGGGCCGGGGCTGGAGAAGCTCTCGAACGCGGGGATGAACGGGCTCTGCTGCGTGGCCGGGAAGGTGTAGCGGTAGGCGGCGACGCTGTTGGCGGCGGCCGCGGCGCTGTGGCCGAAGGTGATCGGGCTGGTGCGCACGCGGAAGGCGTTGCCGCCCCAGCCGTCGAGGTTGGCGATGCGCACGCGCGAAGCCTGGTGCGTGCCGGCGCTGGTGCGGCCGATCATGATCCGGTAGTTGCCCGAGGGGCCGCCGGACAGGCTCACGACCTCGGTGCCGTTGTCGACCGCGAAGTTGTCGTCGGCGAAGGTGAAGACGCAGGTGCCGGTGGCGTCGATCAGGTAGAAGTTCAGGTCGGTGGTGACCTTGCCCTGATAGAAGAGGTCGTCCCACTGCAGCAGCAGCGTGGAGCCGGCGGCGTTGTAGGTCACCGGCAGCGCGAACACGCCGCCGCCGAAGTCCAGGAAGCCGCCGCCGACATCGGCCGCCGTGCCGCCCGTGGTGGGCGAGCCCTCGCAGGCCAGCACCGAGGCCAGGTTGACGTTGCCCAGGTTGGTGGGCGTCGTCGAGAAGGTCGCGGCGGGGATGTCGATCGAGCCGCCGCCACCCGACGCGCCCTGGTTGCCCGCGGACGAGAAGTACGAGACCGGCTTGCCGGGCAGCGTGGTGCTGGTCACGACGTCCGTCACCGCCTGGGCGACCTGGCCGTCGGAGAAGAAAGGTTCGTCGTAATAGAACACGTCATCGACGATCACGTCGGCGCGGCAGGCCGGGTCGGTGCGCAGGCGGCGGATGTTGTCGGCGAAGGCGGCCTCGCCGGCGAAGGCGGTGGCGAAGCACTGGTCGGCCTGCGGCGCGACGTCCTGGACGATCTGCATCATCGCGCGGCCCTCGTCGGCCAGGCTGCTGTCGGGCGGCAGGTCGATGACGAGCTTGGGCGGACGCAGGTCGCCGGAGGCGATGTCATCGGCGGCGCGAATGGTGGTGAAGCTCAGCGGGGAGCCGTCGTAGGAGTCGGAGAGCACGCCGACGGTGATGCCCGCGCCGGTCCAGCCCGAGGCGTTGGCGACGTTGCTGCGCATCACCGGCGCGCCCTGCGAGGTCACGGCGCCGACGTTGCGCTGCGGCCGGTGGGTCATCTTCATCAGGTGCAGGCCGCTGGTGGCGGCGAGCGTGCTCAGCGTCGCGGGCGGCACGTAGGCGGAGATCGCGCCGCTGCCGAAGGCCGCGTTCACGCCGGTGATGCGGGCGCCGGCGGCGGTCAACGAGGCGCGCATGCCGGCCAGCGAGGCGCCCGGCTGCAGGTAGATGTCCACGAGCACGCGCCCCTGGGCATCGGTCATGGCGCGGTGGTTGGCCTGGATGGCGCTGGGTGCGACGCTCAGGCTGCGCGCGGCGCGGCGCGACTGCTTGTCGACGAGGTCGGACAGCGGGCCGTCGAGCCGGGCGTGCTGGGCCTGGGCGGCGCCGCAGGCGGCGAGCGCGACCAGCGCGGTGAGAGCGCGCAGGCGCGGGAAGGACGGGCGATGGGAAGTCGTCATGAAGCGGCTCCTGCGGGGTCAGGCGTTGACGGAGGCGGCGGCGGGCGCGGCGGCGCTCTTGCGGCGGCGGATCAGGCCGGCGGCGCCCAGCGCCGCGCCGACCAGCAGCAGGCTGCCGGGCTCGGGCACGTCGGAGGCGGCCGCGCTGGCGCCGGTCAGGACGATCTCGTAGTCGCCGGATTCGCTGGTGAGGCTGTTCCAGCCGCTCAGCGCGCCTGCGCCGGGATTGGCCGCGACGTTGCCCGGCTGGCCCAGCAGCGACGGGAAGATGGCCGCGCCGCCGCTCACCGGGGTGTAGCTCGCGCCGGTGATGGCCAGGTAGTACAGGCCGCTGACGGTGGGGATGTAGCCGCTCAGCGTCGACTGCGAGCCGCCGGCGTTGCCGTCGTCGTCATTGGCGATCAGGCCCTTGCCGGCAGCGTCGAACAGGTAGAGCACGGTGTCGAAGAAGTTGTACGGGAAGCCCGAGGCGGTCGTCGTGGCCGAGAAGGCGGTGCCCGCGGTGAGGTAGACGGCGAACAGGTCGGCGCCGCCGTCCAGCGTGCCGCGGATCGCATCGACAGAACCAGCGCCGGTGACGGTGGTCGCGGTGGTGAGGGATTCGCCGGCATCGGTGCCGCCCTCGAGAAAGACCGCGGCGGCCTGCGCGGACGTTGCCGCGCCCAGGGCCAGGGCCGCGACCGGCAGCCAGCCGTGCTTGAAGCGCTTGATTCTTGTGAACATCGTGGAGCTCCCTTGATCGAACGGACACAACGCACTCGGGCAACCGCGCTCGGTGCGGTACTGCACACATCATCTGTTTGCAGGAGATGTGCCAGGTGTTGTCCGGGCTGTCCCGGCGTCAGGGGGCGTGGCCGGAAAGGCCGATGGCCATTGGCTTCGCGGGGATGGGGAGAGAGCCGTGCGCTGTACGGCGAGGCGCGAAGGCAATCCCGCGAACGCGGGGTGTAAAGCGGGCCGACTCCGGGTTTACGCGCGGGAAGCGCGCGCCGGAGCCGGACGCACGGGCTCAGTTCCTGTCCGCTCGCAGCGCGCGCCCTGGCGGCGAGTCCGCCGCGTCGGTCACGCGGCCACTGGCCTTGCGGCTGGCCGGACCGGAGGCCGGGCGGGGAGGCGGGCTGTCCTGCTCCATCGCGGTAGGCCCGGCCGGTTCTGGCGGCGTCTGCGCGGCAGGGGCGGGGGTCTGGCGTGGGGGCTGGGCCGGCGCGGCGGGCGCCGCGTTCAACTGACCGGCGTCAATCGGCGGACCGACGGTGCCGGACTGACGCCGGCTCGCGCTCGAAGCGGCGGGCGCCTCCGGCGTCTGGGCGATGGCCGCGGCGGCGGCGGCGACGGTCATGCTCGCGGCGAGCAGCGTCATCTTGCTGAGGCGCTTCATGGCGGCTCCTCGCGGGACTGCGATATCCCAAGTCTTCGCGCGTTGGCGCGGGCTGTCTGTAGGACAGGGCCGCGAATTGAGAGACCGGCGGGAGGAGCTGGCGGGAGGGCTAGCGGGTTGGCAGCGGCGTGGACGCGGCCGGCTCCAGCCGCAGCGAGGCGCGGGCCTCGGCCTGGCGCACCAGCTGTTCGAAGGCGCGGTCGGCATCGGCGGCGTCGCGGCTGCGCACCATCATCACGACGGTCGCGTGGCGGGTGAGCGCCGCGAAGAACTCCTGGGTCTCGCTGCTCCAGACCAGGCGCACGACGTCCTCGCCGATGCGCTGGCGGCGCACGGTCTCCACCGCGCTGCCGAAGAAGCGCAGGTCGGGGCCGTCGGACAGCGGCGTCATCGGCACGGCAGGGAGCAGCAGCGCCTCGGAGGGCAGCACGGACGGCGCCGGCGTCGAGGCGGGCAGGTCGTCGGTCATGCGGCCGAGCAGGACGGGCCGGCCCACCTCGCCGGCGGCGGCCATGCGCCGGAAGCTGTCGAAGTGTTGCCAGGCGAGCGACTCGTCGCTGGTGGTGAGCGTGCGCCGCACGGCGCCTTGCTGCGACACGGCGACGTAGTACTTGCGGGGGGCCGCGCTCGACCAGACTTCGATCGCGACGTCGTCGACCTCGGCGCGGCGCGCCAACTGCACGGACTTCGCGGCGAGCCGCCGGCGGAGCTCGTCGATGTCGGCGGCTTCGGTCCTCATGGCGGCGGAAGGGGCGCTTGCGGTGGAGGGTGGCTGCGCCGGGGCTGCCGGCCTCGCTTTGCCGACTGGCTTGGCGGCCGTTCCGGCCTTGGCCTTCGCGGCCTTCGCGGCCTTCCCTCCCTTTGGGGCTTTCGACGCGGAGGCGGGGGCCGCCTTCCGGGGGGACTTGTCTTGAGCCGCCTGCGCTGCCGGGGATGCGCCGGCCAGTGCGAGTCCGGCCGCGGTCATCAGCGCAATGACCGGACCGCGCATCGGCGGGAGACCTCGGGAACGGCGGAAGGGCGGGAACATGAGCGGTCGGCATGGTACGACGTACGCGCGTTCGCGAGGCGCTGCGCCCGCGCCGCCGACGCAAATCGACACACGGCGGATAATCCGCGCCCTATGTCCCCGAAGTTCTCCCCCTGGCGGCTGTCCGTCGCGCCGATGCTCGACTGGACCACCGCGGATTGCCGTTTCCTGCACCGGCTGCTGACCCGCCACACGCTGCTGTACACCGAGATGGTCACGACCGGCGCGATCCTGCACGGCGACAAGCCGCGCCACCTGGACTTCAACGCCGAGGAGCATCCGGTCGCGCTGCAGCTGGGCGGCTCGGAGCCGGCCGATCTCGCCGCCTGCGCCAAGCTGGCGGAGCAGTGGGGCTATGACGAGGTCAACCTGAACTGCGGCTGCCCCAGCGAGCGCGTCCAGCGCGGCGCCTTCGGCGCCTGCCTGATGGCGGAGCCGGGGCTGGTGGCCGATGGCGTCAAGGCGATGCGGGACGCGGTCGCGATCCCGGTGACGGTCAAGCACCGCATCGGCATCGACCGGATCGAGCGCTACGAGTTCGTGCGCGATTTCGTCGGCCAGGTGGCCGAGGCGGGCTGCGAGGTCTTCATCGTGCACGCGCGCAACGCCTGGCTGCAGGGGCTGTCGCCGAAGGAGAACCGGGACATTCCACCGCTGCGGTATGAGCTGGTCCACCAGCTCAAGCGCGAGTTCCCCCATCTCACCATCGCGATCAATGGCGGGCTCAAGGCGGATGAGGAGATCGCGGAGCAGCTCCAGCATGTCGACGGCGTGATGATCGGGCGCCAGGCCTATCACGAGCCCTGGCAGATGGCGCAGTGGGACCAGCGGTTCTTTGGCGAGGCGGCGCCGCGTGTGACGAGCCGGGAGGAGGTCGAAGCGCAGTGGCTCGATTACCTGGACCGGCAGGTGGCGCTGGGCCGGCCGTGGCCGCAGGCGATGCGGCATGCGCTGGGGCTGTGGAACGGACTGCCGGGCGCGCGCCGCTGGCGGCAGGTGTGGTCGGATCACAAGCTCAAGGCGATGGCGCCGCGCGAGGTCGCGAAGCTCGCCACCGAGGCCCGGGTGCAGGCCGCGGAGATCGCGCGGCAGCATCCGGCGTTCCAGGAGCCGGCGGCGCAGGCTCCTGTCAGCGGCTGACGGCGCCGGCGAGGAGCATCGCGCGATGGCGCCGCAGGTCTTCTTCCATTGCTACCCGACGGTGCTCGGCCACTGCGGCATCGCGTGGACCGAGCGCGGCATCGTGGGATCGCAGTTGCCGGAAGAGACGCCGTCGATGACGCGCGATCGGATGTGGGTGAGATTCCCCGCGGCGCGCGAGGAGACAGCGTTCGAGCGTCTGCCGGAGGCGGTGAGACACGCCTGCGAGGGCGTGCGGGCGCTGCTTGAAGGGCAGACGCGGGATCTGCTCGAGGTGCAGCTGGATGACAGCGCGGTGCCGGCCTTCGATCGGGAGGTGCTCGCGCTGACGCGGCGCATTCCGGTCGGGCAGACGCTGACTTACGGGGAAGTGGCCGCGCGGCTGGGGCATCCGGGCGCGGCGCGCGCGGTGGGCCGCGCGGAGGGGCATAACCCGTTCGCGCCGATCGTGCCTTGCCATCGCGTGATGGGAGCGCCGGCCGCGGGCAAGGCGGCCAACCTCACGGGCTTCTCGGCCGCGGGCGGCGTCGTCACGAAGCTCAAGATCCTTGCCATCGAGGCGCGCGCGACAGGCCAGCAGGTGGGGGAACAGCAGGATCTGTTCTGAGGGGGCTGAGGGCCAGGGGCTCGTGGCGCCCCTCAATCCCAGGGCGCCGCCTCGGTCGCGAGATCCTCGTCCTTCGCCGGCGAAGCCGCCGGCGCGGCCTTCGGCGCATGTTCCGCCGCGATCTTGGCCGACTGCCCGATGAAGTCCAGTTCCCCGCCCAATCCCTCGATCAGGTCGGGAATCAACTGCGCCAGCTCGCCCGTCGCCAGCGCCGCGTCCACATCGAACGCCTCATCCTTGGCCGGCTTGTCCCGCCCGTCGAAGACCACGTCCAGGAACTTGATGCCCTTGATCTGCATCGTGTCCGTCAGCGTGAACGACACCCGCTCCTTCCACGTCATCGCCAGCCGCGTCGGCATCTTGCCGCTGGTCAGATGCGCCTTCACCTCATCGGTGTCCAGGTTGTGACGCGCATAGCGCACCGCCGCCTTCATCTCGTCGGCCGCCTTCAGCTCGCAGTCGCGGTCGATGATGAAATCCTTCGGCGGCACGCCATCCATCAGCCACGCCGCCATGCACGCCGCCGGCGATTCGGCGCTTTGCAGCAGGTGCAGGTTGATCGACGAATCCGCCTTCACCAGCAGCGTGATCAGCTCATCCGCCTTGCCGATCGAGCCCGCGTCC
>Ga0099823_1005720_pt1 | contig 12452 bp, 5 predicted proteins | sample CowpearedBW_FD_76831 | JGI IMG/M metagenome (GOLD analysis project Ga0099823, IMG submission 76831) | Root nodule microbial communities of legume samples collected from California, USA - Cow pea red BW | ecosystem: Host-associated > Plants > Roots > Nodule | place: USA: California | collected... | reverse complement strand
ACAATTTTTAAGTGTACTTGATTATCATAATTTTTTGTAGTAGTTATGTCTCTTAATGTTTGATTAGATTATGATAAAAAAATTAGTATTAAATTTGTTTTTTAAATAGGTACATTGATGAAAAATAAAAGAATAAATTCATTTTTTTTAAATTGATAAAAGAAAAGTGAAGATAAAAAAGGACAATATCATTACTCATTGCATAACAATGAAATGAAATGCTTGTGATGACTTTTGGATCGATATGTGCACATTAGTAAAAGGCAAAATGAATATTTTGTAGATAATATTGTTATTTATATTGGAAAAATAATAGCTGAAAAATGTAGTTATAAGTTCTAGAATATAAAAAAAATGATGGATAATCTTTAGATATGTGTAATTTCTTTTATAGTTATAGCTATACTAAATTATATATTCATTTTTATTGAATTAGTAACAGTAATATTAAATATATAAATTTTAAGTATATTATTTTGGCTCCCCCAGAAATTTTGGTCAAGTTCATGACTGACTTAAGTGATGTGATAGAGAAAAAAAATATTTTAATAAAAAAAATGAAGATTACTAAATTATCCTTATCAATAAATATAACATAAACTAATTTTTGGAAGAGTTGAAATAATATTTTTTTAGAGAAGATGTTAATGAATAATTTTGGAGAGAAAAATTATTCTTGTAAGAAATTAAGAATAAAATGCATTTGGTATAAGAATAAATATAAAATATTTAGATATTAAATAATACAGTGGTTAAATTAAAATATAAAAAATAATAATCATATATTTTTTTAGAACAACTTTGTTTTCATCTCGGTTTATTTATCTTTTCATGTTATTTAGAAATTAACATATGAATAAAAAATTCAAAACTTTTTGACAATGACGAAAACATTTTTCTGGGAAATATGTTTCGTAAGTGTCAGTGGAAAACAACAAGTGCATCGGTCACACATAACAAATAATAAGTATTTTATTGTTCTCTTCCAAGGGACTTGTGTCATGAATGACAACTCTCGGAATTCACGACTCAATTTGTCTAAATCTTTCTTGTTTGATCATGCTTTCTTGAGTTCCAACTTGTTTTTCTCCTCCAGAATTGCTTCCTATTGACTTATTTCACACACTCATAATAGAGATTAGAAGTAAAAAATATATAAAACAACTAAAATACAAAACAATGCAAAAACAACATAAACTTGAGGATTAAACAAGATAAAAATTATAGAGAAGTTGATTTTATTCACGGAACTTAACACCAATTAAAGGTAAAAAACAACGTTATCAATGAGCACCGAGGCTATCATTCTCATCTCATTGTTAGGGTGGAGATGATCCATTGGGGCTACCATTTTCACTCTGATCTCAATGTTTGCACTAATGTGGATCCATTTTCATTTTCATTTTTCAACTCTGACCCATTATTATTCACTACAAGAAAATGCTTTATTAGTATCCAATTTTAGTAACCAAAAGTTGTTAGTCACTATGGTGACCAATTTAGATACCAATTAACAAAGCAAAAACATAAATGCACAATTCAAACGTAATAAGCTCACTCCCCAAAGATCCCAAGAAATCATTGAAAGTATGACTCTGATACCAAATGTAACGTCCTAGCTGGAAATTACTTATTAAAAAATAAAACAAAATAAATATAATAAAACAACCTCATTTATTAATAACTTCTTTTCCCAAAACGCGGGAAAATTTAAATTTCAAAACAACGCTTCATTAATAAATAAAACTGCAGTGTTTAGTTATTACAAAACCAATTCATCCATAAAAGTGTTACAAAAGAAAATTCAATAATAAAACTTAGTAAACAATCCCATAGTGATCCCCACTCTGTCTCTATGCATCCGCATGCTCACCTACATCAACATCTGCTCCCATATAACAAGTTACATGATCATCGCCAAACATACAAAAATAGGGTGAGCTCATTTAAATAAACCAACCAAAATGTGACAATAAATATAATAACTCAAAATTCATAACACAAATAGTGTTTGCATTCCCCTTTTTCTTAGCTCCTCAACTTTCAACACTTGCATTAGACGTCTATCATTTCTTTACCCTTTAGGTGAGATCAATGATCGATCTTTGCTGCACGAGTGTCTACTCGCCCCTCCGACTACATGCCACCACCTGTAGTCCACACGTGGAAATACCTTGCCACGGCCTCTCACCGCAACACTAATTGGAGTTCCCCAAAATGAACCTAAGTTCGTAGTTGTTCCCAGACTACCAAAATTCTATCAGATGCACTGAAGAGGGCAATCATCTGAAACCTCATCGTACGAGTCACGATCTCGCACACTCCACTGGACTTCCTAAGCCACCAGGCTACAACCTAGAGTGGCCACGTGTTACCCCAATACAAGATGCACTTGTAACTGGACCCCCAACCAAAGCATCGCATCATGAACATCACCTAAAGTTGTGTAGGAATTCTCCTTGCGCACCATCACTGCACCAAAATTGTCTGGCACGTATCTCACACCGCTAGGCAGAATCTGGTCCCATACCGCCTGGCGGGCATCTAACACCGCTAGGCACCAAGCGCCAAACAGTACCTTTGTCGCTCCGTCACCGCCTGGCGGGACACCCCCTGCCGCCATGCGCGTTCAATGGCCACTGCCACTGTTTTAGGAACCTATCGCCTGGCGACTCGCCCCACGCCTCCAAGCGCCATACTAGTAGCGCAAAGCTACTAGTTTTTGGCATTTTCATCAGGTCTTAAGAGGCCTGGAACATACAATGCATCATTCGTGTCACAATCATAAAATTCCAACCCTACTACCATATCCAAAACGCGATATATATACATATAAATCACACCAAAACAAGGATCATCATGTCTAGCTCATTCTTCACTATTTACACATTGGGTCTAGCCACAAAGTGGTCAATATTGTATATACACTTTGAAACTACACAAACATGGATGCATATAATCTCAAGCACTTCAAGACATCACTCTAAATCATCCATTCAAGATTATAAATCTGAGATGCACTTTTACACACTGCACCTATCATTTTTCTCAATTATTAGCATACTATCTAATTAACAATAATGCGCATTCTACGTCACACTCCACATTACCAATTAACCCACACAAATCATTTAATCAGTAATACATGATTTCCTCATTCTACCTTCCAAATAAGTACAGCCTCCATCAAGTTCATCATACAACTTTATTTAGTTTAAAGCCCATACCCCAATTATGATATACTCATACATAAACCAGTTAATATACTATGCATGGGTTCCCTTCACCTCTCTACTCCCACTAAGTCCTATCATACATACTAATCACAGTCTATCACATACCACAACACATTTAAAGACAACACTTACATTACCTCCCACATAACAATTCCACTTCTTTTAATTCCTCTATATTCTCTAGGATGTCTCAGTCATCCTCATGCCGAAATTTATATACATATACACATTTATTCACCCAATCAAACGCTCCCACAACGCAAACACACACACAAAACCAACTTTTCTGTTGTGCTGATGGGTCGCATGGCGGCAGCCTTGGCGCCGCCAGGCAGTGCATACAAAATTTGTGTTCTGCCTAGGTTTATCCGCACCAGTCGTGACCCCAAGCAATCCCAATTCCATTATCTACCATCATACCAACAAAATTTCAAGGTACCCATCATACAGAGTCTATATATTATTCAAATTAATCACCATTCCATAAAACAGTGCACTAAACATCCTCAAAATTCATGTTTAATTACTTCCACCCCAACATGAACCCTAAATTCCCAAAACTACAAGAAATTCATATCATGATCATAATAGTGTAATTATAAATATCCAAACACCTCCAAATACACTCAAGTACTCAACCAAAATCATCCAGACAACACGAATCAACACAAAACGTCAAACAACAGTGAACTAGGAAATCCAGTTCTGGCCGCTAGGCGGGCAATGTCTCGCCGCCAGGCGGATCATCAAGAAACTCAGAAATTTGGGTTCTGCAGTATCAGTCGCCTGGCGGGTCTCATGTGACCGCCAGGCAGTTTCTGGAAAATTCTAGAAACCCGAATGAAATGCAGATGAAAGCAGACAATGACATTCTCAAATCCTTGGCTCCTCACAAGTACAAACAATTAAATTTAAAACAATCAATAAGAACTCCCCTGACCTGGATTCTCAACTCAATTTGCCAAAACTTGAATCCTTCCTTGAGTTGCACTAACTCCTTTGTTCTTCCTCCTTGCAACACTTCCTTCTCCCTCTCTACAGTCGTGCACCTCTGAAATTCCTCTCCTCACTCTATGCTTCAGTGGCAGCCTCACTAACTCTCTCTCTCTCTCTCTCTCTCCCTTACTTGGTCTCTTAATCATGCCTTAATTGGGGTTAAATGTAGTAAAACGAAAATTCATAAAAAAATAAATTTAAGACTATTGATTCACTATCAAAACATGGTTTTCAGCCTTTTCTAGTTGCCTCCTAGGGTTTTTGCGTCTCCTCACCTCCATACCAAAGTAGGTTTTGACAAAAAAGAAAGTTATTTTGTCCAAGCCAAGGTTTGAACCCATCATAACACAATTGCAATTCAAGTGCACAACCAACTCAGCCATGTCATATTTCATGATAATATTCATACATCAAAGATTATATCCTTACTTATCACTGCGACATGTGTTTTTCATGAAAACAATGCACCTCCAAACTTCTTCTTCCCGTTCTGAATAGTTGATACCTCTTGCACCTCCAAATTTCTTTTGTTCTGTTCTGGTGGTATGTTCTCTCGATAGAAACGCTTATTCTATGAAACGTTTTGCTGCTGAATGTGGTCTTGCTATTAAGTCTGTGGTCCCTCTTCCAACCTCTCAGCCTCTGGTCACTCTTCCAACCTCTCAGGATTTGTTCCATCTTCCAACATCGTGGTCCCCTACCATCTTTCTGTTTGACACAAATAGGTTAGTGTTTGCATTTATATTTCATTGCACGTTATTTTGAATGGCTGATAAATGTCGTTATTATTGGTTGACTGTTTATTTGTTGTTGAGGTAACATAAATCGAATTAAATGCTTATGAAATAATCATCGAAGTACCGATTGTCGACATCTGGTATTTATATTATATAACCAGATGTCGACATCCATTGAAAATATCACAACTTAATATAAATCAGATGTGGACATCCGTTTGTTTTGTGTACCAGTTGTAGACATCCGATATCCAATTTAGTCATGGATTTTATAAACACCGGCTGTGGACATCCGATGTTGGCTGTTGTGAACCGGAAGTGGACATTCTATATATGCTGAATCCAGATATGGACATCTGGTGCATTCTACAAATAGATGTCGGATGCTGTACAAGTTCAATTTCTATTTAACATTTGATTTATATTTTTTCTATTTTTTGTATGTTTTTAAGATAATGATTTATTAATTATTACCTTAATTTAATTTAATTATTTAATATGTGTGTTAAAAAAATTAAAAAAAAAATCAAATTTAAAAAACCTATCGGTTGTGGACATCTGAGTTTTGTTTGAGTCGGATGTGGACATCCGGTGTGTACCACAAATGGATGTGGACATCCGTAGTATAAATGATTTTTAAACAACAATTTGTTTTATTTTCTTTTGTGATACAAGGATTTGACAAACCAAGGTAAATGTTTTTTTACTTATTAAGATAAAAAATTAATACTTATTATATTTTTTTAATTTTATTAATTATTAGGTTGTTAAAAAAATAATATTTAAGAAAAGTAGTTAAATGCTAACTGGATGTGGACATCTGGTATAGTATGGAAATGGATCTCAATTTGTAAGTCAGATGTCCACATCTACAAGCCATGACACTTTTTTGTTTTTTTTTTCATTTAAATAATTTTTGGCCTTTGATTACTGATCCAATTTATCTAGTATATATTATTTTAGATATATAATATTTATTTAGTAATTTAATTGTTTATTTATGTAATTATATATAAATAATATTTTTACATTATTATAGTATGGAAACAGATCTCAACTTTTGTAAGTCGGATGTCCACATCCACAGGCCATTATATTTTATTTTTTTAAATTTTCATTTAAATAATTTTTGGCCTTTGATTATTGATCCAAATTATTAGTATATATTAGTTTAGATATATAAATATTTATTTAGTAATTTATTTGTTTATTATGTATACATATGTAATTATATCTAAATAATTTATTTTTTTTATGTTATTATATTTAAATTTTTTATTAAGAAAACACCAGATGTGGACATCTGATATAATTTAGAAACGGATCTCATATTTGCGAGTCAGATGTCCACATCCACAAGTCATTAGTTTTTTTTTTTTAATTTAGCATTTGAACTAATTTTCTGATTTGGTTTATTATATTTAATATTTTCCTTTTGATTCTTTGTTAATTAATTGTAGGTGGTTATAATTATGGAAGATTATCATTTGAGTTATTTAAGTTTTTTGGATTCTCAAGTAAATTCTAGTTTGGTGTTAGACTTTTCTTCTTTCATTCATGATATATGCGAGAAATATTATATTTCTAACTTTACAACCGATGAGATTTTCCCCACACGTGAAGATTTAATTAAGTGGGTTAGAGGGTGACTTTTGATCTTGGTTTCGTTGTTGTTATTCTAAGATCCGATAAATATAATGGACAACCCGAAAGAAAGACCTATGTATTATTAGGTTGTGAAAGGGGTGGAAAATATAGAAAATACAAATCTGATACAGAACCCAGTTTATCTGGCACACGAAAACGTGAGTGCCCATTTAAATTTAGAGGCAAACTCATCTCTAAATGGGAGGGGTGGGTGTTGAAGGTAATATATGGTTACTATAATCATGATTTGTCAGATATTCTAGTTGGTCACCCATTTGCGGGTAGTGAATAGTCGGTGCTTGTTGATATGACTAAAAGTCAAGTCAAACCTATAATAAATAGATGAAAACTATTTGTCTCAGGGTGCCATCTCTCAACAAAACCCAATATCAATCCAGTATCGGGTTAATCAGACAAAACATCGCACAAAGGTAATAAACCAGAGTTCAACGCAAAAGGCTAAATATAGACATGAGGTCATCCAAATCTTTTAACTTTCTTTTGAATGAGAAACCAATTTCATAACTCGATCCTAAGAAAAAATAATTCATAAAACAATAAAACAACAAATGAACCATAAAAAAACTTTTGACTAACCTGACCCTCCTATATCACACGAGCTACATAATTAGCATAACGAGTCAACAAAGAAGTATCATATGGACCACCAAGAAATCCTACTCTATCATTCCAACCCTCTTGTTCCTGCTCCTGAGCTATGTCGCCATCCCCGTGCTCAATAACATTCTCATCATGATGACCTGACGGTAGGTTTTGGCAAGGTAAAGCGGATACAACATGCTAACCCCTTCTACAAGCTGAAGTTGTTGGTCTCTTCCTTGTAGAACTCTCGGGTACATCGTGTGCAGAAGAAGAATCACCACGTCTTGTCAAACCACTTCGTGTCCTAGGCATATCTATGAAATTAAAAATCAAATTTTATCTCATTTTATGTTTAATCCACTCAACTAAATAAAGTGTTACGAGCAAAACACTGTCTTAATTTGGACTTTTGCTTTCTCTTAATTGTAAACAATTTTAATTTGGACTCTTTCTTTAGCACAACACTGTCTTTACTTCTAAAAAAAGTTTTTTGTTTAAAAAAAAACTGATTATGGAAAGATTAACAATCCAAGAAAATAATTAATAGTTTCAATAAATAAATATTCAAAATTAAAGATAAATTCAATATATAATATATACCTAGACACAACCTTCAACTTACAAAAGCTAATTATATTTAGAAGGATCAAATAGGAAACAGAAGCTAAAAAGGAAGCATGTGATAAACAAAACATATGTTCCATGAATTGACTTGAAAAAGAAAATTAAGAGAATACGAAAACTTGATCTAACCATGTGCAAATATGTTGATTTAAGCCTCTAAATTAAAATGACCAAAAGAATTGTAGACCAACACATGTGAATCGGATGTCGACATCTGTAATTCAAATGTCTCAACCGAATATCGACATTCGCAATTCAAATGCCTTAACCGGATGTCGACATCTATAATAGTGTAGTTTAAAATTGACATTCGTAACAAGCATTAAAAAACGTGAACCGGATGTCAACATCAACAGTTCAAAAATGTTAACCAGATGTCGACATCAACAATTCAAAAACGTGAATCGGATGTCGACATCTATAATATTTCAATTCAACTGCAACATCTGTTACTATAATAAAAAAAGTGTGAACCGGATGTCGATATCCGCAATGTAAATGCCTCAACTGAATGTTGACATTTGTAATGGTCTTATACAGAGAAAAAAAATTTCTGTACAGAACTCCACTTCTGCGCAGATTCAAACAACACTCATTTACTAATTTAAACATGGATTCCATAGATAAAACATACAAATGATTAAATAGGTGAAGAATGACTTAATTGGAAAGGATGTGAAGCACTAAAAACAAAATGACAACACTGGACTCTGGATCTGGAGGTGGAGGTTGTGGCTGCTGCAATGCGAAGAGAAGAAACAAGATATGGCGGATGTGGAAGAAAAAGGGTTGCTGTAGCAAGGGCTAGGTCAAATTGAATATTGGGGTGCATGAGTGGACTGTTGTATTAAATAGAGGAGAAAGAAAATGTACTTTTACTTTTATTTTTATTGTGGAAGGCAAAGGCGGAATTAAAAAACTATTTGGAAGTAAGAAGAAACCATTGGAGATGCATATAGAAACCCTCCAAACACCAGGGTAAAAAATAGTGTTAGATAAAAGTCTTGTTTGGATAGGTAATGTGTGTTTAACTTCTCGTTCAATCATGCTTCAACCCACTTCTGCCTTGTTTTTAAGTTCCACATTCTTTAGATATAAAGAGCGATGGACTTATACATTTATAATATGCAGAGAAAGGTCAGAAAGAAAGTGAGGCATAAGACTTTTTTTGTGAATGATGAATTGGTATTCAACCACTGTATTCTTAAGCTTTCTAGAAGCATGACAATGCAGAAAGAAATTAGACATAAGTTGATAGACCAACCCTGATATGAATCTTGGAACATCCTATTTTATCAATACCTTAACATTCTATTTTAACTTTTTCGTGTTAGTCTTGAATATGAAAAGAGTGAAATGAGTCTCCACCACCTAATCTTGTCATTATTTTTTATTTAAAAACTTTATCAACAATTATAAATAATGAGTTACACATGGTAATTAATTATAACTCTCTTGCATAGCAACATCAATCAAATTTTAATTACAATTTTCTTTTTAATTTATGTCAACCTTCTATCATTCCCTATCAACTAGAAACTAAAATCTCTTTTTGATCATACATTAATTTTTTTTCGTTGCATTATAATGATCATTTAAGTATGACAAAAAAATTAATATTGTTTAATGACGTCATAGGATAGCAATAACATGTTCCATATCTTCAACGACCACTTTTTCTTGATTCTATCCAAAATTTCAACAAACCTATATGCATCTGTTGAATTTGTGTTTCCCTTAAACAACCACCGGACATATTATATCATCTACACACAAAAAAAAAAATTGTATTTAAAATTACATAAAGATGCAACACACATTTTATACCCTATATAATATTAAAAAAACTATTTTATTTTACTTTATCAGTCATTATAACAAGGGTGGTTAGACCTCAATGAACACATATATCCTGAAAGAAGTCAACATCTAAACTCTTATATACAATGAAGTCAGTGACTATAATTGAAAGAGAAAGTGGGAGTTATTAGGTTATACTTACGTCAAATTCGAAAAAATACTTATTGCAAAAGTCCACGATTCTTTAAAATGCCATTTAATTTACAATATTTTTATGTTCTTTCTATTTTCATTTCTAAATATAAAAACATGGACAGAGAAAATACACAAACCAATATATAAAATTTATATTATAGACAATAAATTCCAAAAAAAATTATATATATAGAAGTAATTTTTGTCAAGAATTAGCTTTTACCCACCCAAAAAACAAGGAGAAAACAAAAATAGTTGGATTACAAAGGCACAAGCGTCAGAAATCTAAGAGTTGAACCCTGATTTTTTACAACAAAGATTCACTTTCTGAAATAAATTTGAGACAAAGTTGTTTAAAAAGGAATTATATATATATACTTATATTCTCGTATTGCATTGTTCTATGAAGATAGGTTATTGATTTCTTTGATAGAGAATTTAGGAAGCAATTTTGACATTAGAAATTTTCATTTGTTGTTAGAAAGAGGTAACGATGATGAAGGGTAACATGAGGATGTGCAAATCAGAGAGTGCATTGAGAACGTTATTGCCTGAAAAACCAGTTAAACGACAGAATTCAACGTTAATGTTGGAAGGTTTGGACACAGGGAAGAGTAATATTCCAACGGACTCTAACTATATTGATGGCAAGAAGACGGAGAAAGTAGAGAAAATCATGCACTTGATTTGTTGGGGACCCACCTTGTCTTAGATCTTAGGTTTTTTTTTTGTTCATTGATTTTGTTTTTAACTTTTTAATCATTCTTTTGTGATGGTTGGATTGTAATGCATGTTTGTGCATGCATGCATGCATTTGTGTTCTTCCCAATCCTTGAATCAATTGGGCTAGCAAAAATTTATGAACAATTTTGGATTATTTTTTGTATTTTGTTTTCGAATTTTGCTTCCTAAAACATATAATTTACTAAATGCACCCCAGACTATAGAATAGGCTTAAAAGAATGCATTGTACAAAAAAGCTTGCTTCGAGAAGTTCTTTCCATAATGCATTTTATGTATTCTGGAAAATTTGTTCAAAAAGTTCATTCTAAAAATTTTGTTTTAGAAGGTATTATATACATATCCATAAACTTCCTCCAAAATGCAATTTATACAGAAATCCCGTTCTAGAAATCTCATTCCAAAAATCTTATTTGAAAATTTTGTTACTGAAATCTAGTTTTGGAAATTATGTTCTTGAAATTCTAAAATAGTTTCAAATAGATAATCCAAAAGTCACTTTTAGTTATTTTCAAATTTTAGTGGTGCGTAAAAAAATATTGTGGGGTGCAGAAAAAACAAACCTTAACTTTGTAAGTTCATTGTTTTTTTGGCAATCGCTTCCTCACCCTAACAAAATTCTTCTTGCAATCTATCATTCACTATAAATATTTTCGGAATTTTTTTTTTTCAGAACTACCGAAAATATTTTCAGAAGCAACACCCTTGTTTTTTTAATGAAATATTGAAGAAAATAACGAAGCCCAAGTAAAGGATGGTTTGCATTTCTGAAATGAATTAGAATGGCTAAGACGATAATAGAGTAATTTTTAATTTAACTATAATCTACAAATAGTGTAAAATTCTATTTTTACAATGTTGCATGGTTATAATTATTTTCTTACTTTTAATAAAATATATTTTTGTATTGATATGCAGTAAGTTTGTTGACAATTTTAAAAATTATATTTAAAATATTTTTTCTATTAATAGTTAAATTAGTAATACTAATAATACATAGTAGTTAGACAGTAATATAAGTTGCTGTAAACTTGCATACGTGGGTAATATATTTTGTACTAGAATATTACAAAATATTATTTATTTCTAGTGGAATATCTGAGGGGAAATTTATTTAACAATATAAATACACTTTAAAGTTTGAACATCATTTTGTTGTCAAATGTTAATGCGTTGATTCTTAGCTTGACCTCTTTAATCCTATTAAATTTATTCTGTTGATCTATGAAAAGAAGATGCAGATGGAGGTGGAGGTGTGGAAAGTATGGAGATATGATGGGGGAAGAAGAAGATGAGGACAAATTTGTCTTTTACTTGCTTATGAGGTGTTGTAAGGAAACATGGATGTGCAGAAGAAATTCTCCATTATTTTATTTTATGAATTGTTGAAGAACAGAATTAAGCCCGGGCAAATGATGATTTGCATTTACCAGACGAAATAAAATCACTAATACGATGATAGAGCAATTTTTATTTCACTAGAATCTACCGATAGCGTAAAATTCTATTTTTTTACAGTGTTGCATGATTATACATACATAAATATATATACATATGTATATATATTCCTATTTTTAATTAAATTAATAGTAGTACTGATACATAGTAATTAGACAGTATTTATATATTGTTGTAAACTTGCATTTATGCGTAATATTATTATTTATTTTGTACTAGAATACCTGAGAGAAAATTTATTCAATAATATAAAATAACTCTAAAGTAGAAACTATATTAAATGTGTCTTCTATCAAATTTACCACTAATAATTAGTTTTGTTGTAATGTTGAATGACTGGTTTTGTGCAGAAAATCTGACTAAAAATTGCTATTACGAACTGGAACCTGCGGATTCTTTTTTTTTTTTTTTTTTT